>Ga0105047_10003327_pt1 | contig 28326 bp, 26 predicted proteins | sample MAT04_FD_78384 | JGI IMG/M metagenome (GOLD analysis project Ga0105047, IMG submission 78384) | Freshwater microbial communities from Lake Fryxell liftoff mats and glacier meltwater in Antarctica - MAT-04 (megahit assembly) | ecosystem: Environmental > Aquatic > Freshwater > Ice > Liftoff... | reverse complement strand
TTCCTTGGTCAGCGTGGTCAGTTCGACGCGGCCCCAGGTGTCGTAGGCCACGGTCTTCGCGGTGTCGTTTGGCTCCACCACGCGGAGCACCGCGCGCGGCTGCGGGGCGTAGTAGGTGATGGAGAACTTGTCCTCGGGGCGAAGCGGCACGCTGGCGGCCAGGCCCATGAGGGTGTTGCCGTAGGTCGGGTAAAAGCCGATGCGGCCTTCGAGGATTTCTTCGACGATGAAGCGGACGTATTGCGGGGCCATCGTGGTGCCGCCGCAGAAGACGCCGCGGATGCCGGCTTCGTGGAGGTTCACCTTCTCGGCGAGGGCTTCGAGGAGCTTCGGCGTGGTGAAGAGGCCGGCGATCTTGCGGTGCTTGAGCAGCGTGGCGCCCTGCTCGACAACGTGGTCCATGTAGGCTTTGGCCTGATCAAAATGTTTCTGCGAGATGACCTTCTTCACCCAACGCGGGTCGAGGTCCACGAAGTAGCATGGGCTGCCGCGAAAGTTGGCGAGGTGCTCGATGGCCAGGCGCAAGCGGCGAGGGCCGGTGGGGCCAACCATCAACCATGCCGCGCCGCGCGGGAAATGCTCATCCGCGAGCTTGCCGCTGAACTCCTCGTAGTCAGTCTTGTAATCGTCCCAGCCGATGCGTTGCTTGGGCATGCCGGTGGTGCCGCCGGTCTCGAAGATGTTGTAGGGCCGCCCGGCATAGGCTTTCGGCACCCAGACCTCGGGCTGGAGGTCGCGCAACCATTCGTCTTGGAAGTGCGGGAAGCGCGCAATGAGATCGGCGAGGGACTTCACTTCGGCGCGCGGGTCGAAGTTGTTCCGCGCCCAGTCGAGCCAGAAGGGGCAGCCCGTTTCTGGCGAGAAATGCCAGGCGATGATTTCGCGGACGTGGGCGTCGAGTTGGGACTGGGCGGATGCGGTGGTGGTGTCGGGGTTGGGCATGGATGGGATTATTTCTTGGGCAGGCCGAGGCTGGAGCGAATTTCGGTGCGAATGGAGCGGGAGGCGGCCAGCGCCGACTGCACATCCACCCGAGTGGCCGTGTGGCCGGGGTAGCAGGATTCCAAGCCGCAGTTATTCAGCAGTCGCAACTCGGCTTTCAAAGTAGCCCACGTCGGATGGTGGGGGAGGAGCGGCTTGAGCAGCGCCGTCAAACTGCGCGCTTTGGCTGCGCTCAAGCTCAGTTCCTCAAGCTGTGCCTTCAGATACCTCTCCGCGGTTTGATGGCAATGAAAGCCGATCACGTTAGCTGCGCTCGGCTTCCGCCGCAGCAGGGAATTCGCCACGTCAAAGTCCTCCTCAGCCGCGCGCACCCATTCACAAGTCGAAGGTTTCATAAGTGATCGGCGGCGCGGCTTGGGGTTTGGTCTTGGGAATTCGATTGCCCATCGGTTGCGCCGTCTAGTTAGCCGGAGATTGGGCGGCAGGAAAATACTTTTCCAAAGTGGCCCGGCTGGGCGGCGGGGTGAGCACGGAGACCAGCCACATCCAGAATGCGGAGCCGAACACCATAAACATCACCGGCAAGTAGCCGAACATGGTGAGGCTGCCGGGCGTGCGCAGAAAGAGGTTGCCCAGCGCGGGAAACACCTGCACCGGCGGCTGGCCGGGCTTGGGCGCGAGGACAGCGCTGGCCTCGAAAATCCAGTAGGTGCCGAGCATGGAGACCGTCACCCACACGACGGCGGCGAGCGCGCCCCATTTGTTGCTGCGCCGCCAGAACAGCGCGGCGAGCATCACCGGCGCGAGCGCGGCGAAGCCAGAGAAGGCGAAGCGGATGGCCAGTTCGAAGATACCCGCCTTGTCCTTGAGTTGGATGGCAATGAGATAGGCGATCACGGTCACCCCCACGACAAACGCGCGGCCCGTCCAGACTTGCGTCCGCTCGCCAAAACGCTGCTTGCCGCCGTAGTACGCAAACACGTCTTCGGTGAACATCGTGCAGAGCGCCAGGATCTGGCTGTCGGAGGCCATCACGCAGGCCATGATCGCCGCGCCCAGCACGCCAGCCAGCAGCGTGTGCGTGTTCTCGGTCAGCAACCGGATGAGGACGTCGTCGGATTCACCAGGGCGCAGACCGGGGAACTGGCCCGCCGCCACCACGCCGAGAAACACGCTCGGCAGCCAGATCGCCGCGATGCACAGCGGGTAAAAGATGACCGTCTTCTTGAAGGCGGAGGCTTTCTTCGCGGTAAGGCACATGATCGCGATGTGCGGGAACATGATCGAAGAGAGCGGGATGAAGGTGTAGCTGAAGAACTCTGCCGCCGGGATGCGCTCGCGCGTCAGCAGCGGGGCGGTCTTCGGATTCGCGGCCAGGGCTTCGATGATTTGGCCGAACCCGCCGAGGTTGTGGCTGATGAAGAGAAACGCCGCCGTGCCGAAGCCGAGAAACATGGTGGTCTGAAAGGCGTTGACCCAGGCGGTCCCGCGCATCCCGCCGAAGAACACGTAGCTCATCACCACCAGCGCCACGAGGCCGCCGCCGAGCTCGTAGCTGATCCAATGGCGATGCTCCATCACCGCCTGGCCGCCGCGCACGACCTCGAACATCTGCGGCTTGCCGTCGGGGCCGATGATGGTGCTCAGCGCCTCCAGCGTCTGCCCGCCGCCCATCACGCCGATGATGATATAGGGCACGAGCATCGTGGCGGTCAGCGCGAAGATGGCGGTGCCGATGTGGCCACATTCCCAGCGGTCGCGGAAGTATTGCACCTGCGTCATGTGACCGAACTTCTTTCCCATCGCCCACAGCCGCGTGCCGATGAAAAAGATCGTCAGCGGAATCACAAAGGCCGATGCCGACGCCATCAAACCAAACACGCCGATGCCCCGCTGATACGCCAGGCCGCTGCTGCCCAGGATGGAGAAGGCCGTCATGTTCGTGCCAAACAGCGAGAGCAGAAACACCCAGTTGCCCAGTGAACGGCTCGCCAGGAAGTAGTCCTCGCCCGAACTCTTGCCCCGGCGGAAGGCGAAGATGCCGATGTAGAGGACCACGGCGAGGTAGAGGAAGACGACAATCGTGGCGATCATCGGGGAGGGAAGTCCGAAGCCCGAAGTGCAAAGTCCGAAGTTCGGCCGCCGGATTGGGGCGCTGAGCCGTGACGATGCCGTCGGAGCGCGGCTGGCTCAGCCGCAGCCGCGCCTGCAAGCGGATGGCGCAGGGCTTGACGCTCACGTCTGTCGGCGCGTTCCCACTCTCGTTTGGGCGATCGGGAGCATCCGACGAAGCAGCTGGCTGGTCCCTCATCCCTCGCGGCTGCGGCTGAGACAGCCGCGCTCCGCAACCGCATGGATACGGCTGAGGCGGTCATTGGTCGGGGGAGCCGGCTTCCGTCTCCTCGAGTTCCCTGGGCCAGGCGAACTTCACCAGCACGGCCATCAGCAGCGCGGCCGCGAGGGAATACCCGGCGTGATACCACAGCCCCACCGGCAGGAAACCGAAGAGCAGCGGGCGGACTTGGAGCCAGTTCCAGAAGTCCTGGTGCAGGAGGAAGCAGGCCAGCACCAGCAGCGTGAGCCAGAGGTTGCGCTTCATGCCGGGAGGGGCGGGTTGGACCTGCGCCGTGAGGGTGTTGCCATGACGGCGGCCATTCTAGCGGACAGTCCTCCCGGCAGCAATCGCCTCGACCATTCCAGACGGGCGCAGCTCCTTTGCTGGCGCGGGGGATTCCGAAGCGGCGGCGGAACCTCGCGCTGACGGCTCAGGTTGGCTGCCACAGCGCGCCACTGGCCAACAGACCGGCAACCAACTGGGCTTCGGCAGGGCCCCGAATGCGCGTGCTTTTAATCGTGGACTTCGCCTGCGGCTACCAACTAGCCTCCGTCCATGGCCCTCACTCCCGTGCAGGATTCCCCCAGCCGCCCGGTCGTTGCTCTGGGCGGAGCGCGCCCGCCGCAGGCCCTTCGTCCTCACCCTCCGAGCCCCCTCCCAGTCCCGTCTGCCGCGGGGTCGAACCCTGCCGAGCAGGCCGCCTCCGGGCCGAAACCAGCAGCGAGCGGCATCGTGTTGATCGTGGATGACGAAGAGCCCGGTCGCAAGGTGGCCGGGGCGGTGTTGCAGCACCTCGGCTTCGCCGTGCTCGCGGCGCCTGACGGCGCGACGGCGCTGGAATTGTTGCGACAGCATCCGGGCGCCATCGCGTGTGTGCTGTGCGATCTGACCATGCCGTGCATGGATGGCTGGGAGACGCTGGCGGCGCTGCGGCAGGTGCAGCCCGGCCTGCCGGTGATCCTGACCAGCGGCTATGCGGAGTCCTCGGTGATGAAGGGGGAGCATCCGGAAGCGCCCTCCGTCTTCCTCAGCAAACCCTACTCCTTGGCCAGGTTGCAAGCCGCACTCGGCCAGGCATTAGGCGGGCGGCAGGCCGGAGGGCGAGATGCACCCTGAAGCTCAATCCGGCTCCCGCCGGCCAGTCGTTGCGCCTTCGCGGCGCTGTGGGCGTCCCCACCCTTCAAGCCGCTTCTTATGACCAAGATTCTTATTGTTGATGACGAGCGGAGCATCCGGCTCACGCTGGCGAAGTTCCTCGATTGCACCGGCTACGAGGTGGCCGTGGCGGAGGATGCGCAGGAAGCGGAGGCCATGCTGGGGGGCCAGTCGTTCGACGTGGTGCTCACGGACATCATCCTGCCCCGCGTCACCGGGGTGGAATTGCTGCGCCGGATCAAGGCGAAGACCCCCGGGACGCTCGTGATCATGATGACGGGGGATCCCAGGGTCGAGACGGCAGTGGAGGCCGTGCGGGCCGGGGCGTATGACTACCTGACCAAACCGATTTCCAAGGACGCCGTGCTGTGCATCGTGGCCCGGGCCGCGCAGGTGCAGGAGTTGCAACATGAAACCCGTCGGCTGGCGGCGGCCAATCTCGACTATCAAGCCGGCCTGGAGCGCAAGGTGGCCGAGCGCACGGAGGCGTTGCAGGCGGCGCATGACGAATTGGAGCGCCGCGTCGAGGAACGCACCGCGGAGTTGCGCCTCGCCAATGCCAAGCTGGCCCGCGAGATTGGCGAACACGAACAGACCGAAGCCGAGCTGCGCCATAGCCAGACGCTGATAACCTCCGTGTTCGACTCCATTCAGGGGCATATCGCGGTGCTCGACCAGACGGGGGTGATTCTGACCGTCAACGAAGCCTGGTCGCGCTTTGCCGGGCGCAATGGCGCTCCCCTCCACGCCGTGGGCACCGGGGTGAACTACTTGAACGTCTGCCACCAGGCCGCCCTCGCGGGCGATCCCACCGCCCAACAGGCCGAGGCGGGCATTCAAGCGGTGCTGGCCGCCACCAGCCCGGAGTTCTCGCTGGAATACCGCTGCGACGCCGCCGAGGCGCGCGCCTGGATGCAGATGCATGTGCATCCGCGCCTGCCGCCGGGAAGCGGCGTCATCATCACTCACCATGACATCACCGCCCTCCGCCAGGCGGAGTCCGAAATCCGCCAGCGCAGCCAGGAAATCGCGCACCTCAGCCGGGTGAGCATGATGGGGGAGTTGGCGGCGTCCTTGTCCCATGAATTGAGCCAGCCATTGACTGCGGCGCTTACCAACGCCGAGGCGGCCCTGGAGTTGCTGGGCCCCGGCGTGGTGGATGTGGCGGAACTGCCCGACATCGTGCTGGAAATCATCACCGAAAGCCGGCGGGCTCGGGATGTCATCCTCCGCCTGCGCGCCCTGTTCAAAAAGAGCCCGCTGGAACTGCAGCGCCTCGACCTGAACCAGGTCGTCCGCGACGTGCTCCCCCTGGTGCAGGGCGATGCCGTTGCCCGGGAGGTGCCACTCACGCTGGAATTGGCCCCCGTCCTGCCGCCCGTGCGCGGTGACCGGGTCCATTTGCAGCAGGTGATCCTGAATCTGGTGCTGAACGCTTTCGCCGCCCTGGCGGCGGTGCCGAAGGACCAGCGCACCCTGATCGTGCGGACCCGACCGGACGAAAAGGGCTGGGTGCAGGTCCAAGTCGAGGATTCCGGCACCGGCATCCCCGCCGACAAGCTGGAGACCATTTTCGCCTCATTCTTCACCACCAAGCCCGACGGCATCGGCATGGGCCTCTCCCTGTGCCGCACCATCATCGAGTCCCATCACGGACGCATCCTCGCCCGGAACAACCCCCAGTGCGGGGCCACCCTCCAGTTCTCCCTGCCGGTCCCCAAGGATATGTCATCGTGAACGCGGCCCAACTTCGCGCGGCGCATCCGCTGCCAGCGCGCGGACGCCCCGCCCCAAACCACCCATGAGCCCCCCTCCCTATCTCGCGATTCTGGATGACGACGCCGCCGTCGGCCGGGCGCTCAAGCGGCTGCTCAAACCGCTCCTGCTCAACGTGCGGACCTTCACCTCGCCCACCGAGTTCTTTCACGCGGTGGCGGAGCGCCCGCCCGAATGCCTCCTGCTGGATCTCCAAATGCCCGAAATGGGCGGCCTGGAGGTGCAGGAGCAACTCCTGGCTCTGGGGCATCCGTTTCCCATCATTTTCATCTCCGCCCACCAGGATGAAGCCCTGCGGCGGCAGGCGCTGGAGGGCGGTGCTGCCGGCTTTGTCGCCAAGCCGTTCGATCGTCGGGCGCTGCTGGAACTGGTCGCCGCCGCGCGGGGGGGCGCGGCCGATGCGGCTTCCGACCGGCTGAGATTGCGGGCCCGCCCGGGGCAGTCTGCACCCCTCAGCACCGAACCCGGCAAGTTGATTGATTTCGAGTTGACCGATCTGCTGCCGTGTCCGTTCTGCCGGGGCTTCGCGCGACTCGAAAACGATTGCGTCGCGAGCGAAGACGATGGGTTTCGTTACTGGGCCCGCGCGATGTGCTCGCGCTGTGGGGCCAATATCCCCTCCCAGGGAGGCGCGGCCTTTGCCACCGCGCTCGCCGCGAACAAGAGCGTGGCCGAGCGCTGGAATCGCCGGGCCGAGGTCGCGCTTTGAGCCGGCCCCTGGCCGCCGCAGTCCAAGCCGCCGGCGCGCCGTTCGAGCCTCTCCTCGACCGGCCGGGCCACCGACGACTCGGGGTCGCACTCGCCGCCAAGAGCGGCCGAGTTTTTCCTTGGATTCGCACCGACTGGGGGCGTAGGTTCGCTCTAAAATTGCCACTGCCATGCCAAGTCTGGTCCTCCCCAATCGTTCCCTGTGGAAGACTTCCCTTGCCTTGCGACGCCGCGTTGGCGCCGCTACTGACGCAGGCCACGGCAGGCGCCGGGCCCAAATTGAGCGGCGGGCGGAACTGAGGCAAGTGCCGTGAGCGCGAATGCCTCCATTGCGGCCCCTGCGTTGGCACAGCGCGCGGAAGCGAGGTTGAAGGCTTCGCCTTCCGGCAATCGCGGTTCGCGGCCAGGGGGAGACAACCAGCGCCTCTTGCACGAGTTGCAAGTCCACCAGATCGAGCTGGAGATGCAGAACGAGGCGCTGCAAGCCGCCCGGCTCGCCGCAGAGACGGACGCGCGGCGCTACGCGGAACTCTATGACTGTGCCCCGGCCGGCTACTTCACGCTGGACCGGAGTGGGGCCATTACCCAAATCAACCTGGCCGGCGCGAGACTTCTGGGTCTGGCGCGGACCGGTTTGGCCGGCCGGCGCTTCGGGCTGTTCGTGGCCGAGGAGTCCCGCCCCAGTTTCACGGCGTTCCTGACGACGGTTTTTTCGAGCCCGGCCAAGGCAGCCGGCGAGTTCTGTCTCCTGCGCGAGGGGCAACCGCCTTTCTGGGTGCAGCTTGAGGCGACGGCGTTCGAGGCGGGACCGGAATGCCGCGTCGTCATGGTGGACCTCACCGTGCGCAAAGCCGCTGAGGCGGCGCTGGAGCAAGCTCGCGCGGACCTCCAACGCGCCCAAGCCATCAGCCACGTCGGCGATTGGGAATACCGCGTGGCCGACGGCCGTCTTCAGTGGTCGGACGAACTCTACCGCATCTTCGGGCTGGCACCCCAGTCGGTGGACCTCACCTACGATCGGCTGGAGGCGATGATTCACCCGGAAGACCGCGCCGCGCTCGCGAGCCAATTGGAACGGCTGCTGGCCATGCGGACGGCGGGGGAGTTCGAACCGTTCGGCTATCGGGTTCAGCGTCCGGATGGACGGCTTGCGCATGTGCTGGTGGAGGTGCGGATGCAGTTCGACTCCCGCGGCCAGCCGGATCGCCTCTTCGGTACGGTGCAGGATGTGACCGCACGCCATAAAGGGGACCAAGAACAGTTGCGTTTGACCCACTCCCTCGACCGCCAGGTCGCTTGGAACCACACCTTGCTCCAGACCATGCTGGACGGCTACCTCCTGACCGACTTGGAGGGCAAAATCCTGGAGGTCAACCCGGGCTATTGCCGGATCGTGGGCTGCGAATCGGAGGAGCTGATCGCGCACCACTTCCGGGAGCGGGAGCCGGCGGGGTTGGCCGGGGATGCGGCCGAGCAGACCGCCCAACTCCTCCGCGTGGGCCGCGTCCGGTTCGAAACCCGCCATCGTCACCAAGCGGGTGGCGAGGTCAACCTGGAGGTGAGCCTGACCCTGGTCGGCCAGCCCCCCGACGCCCGGGTGGCGGCCTTTCTGCGGGACATTACGCGCCAAAAGCAGGCGGAGGAAAGGCTCCTGGAGGCCCACCTCGAGCTCCTGGCGGTCAACCGGATCGTCTCCGCCATCACCGGCGTCCTGCAACCCCGGGAAATCCTGGCTCGGGTGCTCCACGAGGCGCTCGAGCTCGTGGGACTCGAAGGCGGCGCGATCTACCTCACCACCCCGCAGGACACGCTGGTCCTGGCCACGCAGCAGGCCATGTCCGGGCCGCTCGTCCGGGAGCTGACCACCCACCCGGTCAAGCTGGGAGAAGGCTGTGGTGGCACATGTGCCCGCACGCGGCACCCGATCATCTTGCGCGAGCCGATGGAACTGCTCCCCGGCGCGACCGGCGAAGCCGCGGAGGGAGGAACGGTTCAATTCCGCGCCGACTTCCCGTTGCTCACCGGGGACCGGTGCGTGGGGGTGCTTTGCCTGTTCACCCGCACTGCCAACCGGCCTCGGGCGTCGCGGTTGAAGCTCCTGGAAACGGTTACCGCCCAGGTGGCGCTGGCCATTCTGAACAGCCAGCTCCACGAAGAAATCCGGGGCCGCGCTGCCGATCTCGAGTGCCGGATCCTGGCGCGCACCGCGGAGTTGGAAATCGCTCGGGACCGCGCCGAAGCGGCCGACCGCGTGAAGTCGGCGTTTCTGGCCACCATGTCGCACGAGTTGCGCACGCCGCTCCACTCGATCGTCGGCTTTACCGGCCTCCTCTTGCAGGGCCTGGCCGGGCCGTTGAACGCAGAGCAAACCAAACAGCTCAGCATCGTGGATGGCAGCGGCCAGCGCCTGCTCGCGCTCATCAACGACGTGCTGGATCTCGCGAAATTCCGGGCCGGCCAGCACGAGTTTCGGCCCGCGCCGTTCGATCTGCGGGAGGCGATGCAGCAGGTCGTGCACATCATGACCCCGCTGGTGGACGCCCGGCAGGTGGCGCTGGTGGTTCGCTGCACACCAGAAGCCAGCCCCCTCACGAGCGACCGCCGGCGCGTCGAGCAAGTCCTGCTCAACCTCTTGGGCAACGCCATCAAGTTTACCGAGCGCGGGCAAGTCACGCTGACGGCAGAGGTCGTCGCCACCGCCAGCCTGCCGGTCGTCGCCGGCGGACTCCCATCGCCGGGGCAGGCGGCCGCCGGGCAGCCCGCTGCGGGCCGCGTCGTGCAGATTTCCGTGACGGACACGGGCATCGGCATCCAGTCCGGGGATTTGGGCGCGATCTTCGAGCCATTTTATCAGCTCGACGGCGGGCCGGCGCGACCGCACCGCGGCACGGGGCTGGGCCTGAGCATCTGCAAGCAGTTGGTCGAAGCCTTGGGCGGCGCAATTTGGGTCACCAGCGTCTGGGGCCAGGGCAGCACCTTTAGCTTCACGCTCCCGCTCGAAACGGCCACCCCGGCGGGGAACCCGCCTCAGAACGCCCCCCGCCTTCCGCCCCTGCATCCGCCGCCGGCTCCCAAGCACCCGCCTCAGAAGCGCCCGGCGCGCGGCGCCGCCACCCAGCCCCCAGCTCCGTTATGACTCTCCTCCTCGTGGACGACAACCCGGATGATCTTTACCAGTTGGAAGTGCTCCTGGGGGCCAAGGGCTACCGGGTTGTCACCGCCCGTCACGGGCAGGAGGCGCTGACCTTGGCGCGGCAGCAGCCGCCGGACTTGGTCATCTCCGACGTCCTCATGCCGGTGATGGATGGCTTTGCGCTCTGCCGCGAGTGGCAGCACGACGAACGCCTCAGGGGCATTCCGTTCCTCTTCTACACCGCCACCTACACCGACGAACGCGACCGGGAGTTCGGCCTCAGCCTGGGGGCGCGTCGGTTCCTGATCAAACCGGAGACTCCGGCCCTGTTCTTCCAGGCGATCGAGGAGGCGATCCACCAAGTCGAGGGGCCGGTCGCGGCGCCAGGGGGCGAGTTCCGCTTGCCGGAGGCTGCGGGTCCGGAGCGCGACGCCAGCGCTCTGCAGCAATACAATGAAACCCTCATCCAGCGACTGGAAGCCAATCAAATGAAGCTGGTCCACACCCGCCACGAGCTGGAGCAGGACATTGCGGCGCGGAAGCGGGCGGAGGCCACACTCCAGGAGCAGCTCGCCGAATTGCGCCGCTGGCACGCGGCCATGCTGCATCGCGAAGACCGGGTGATGGAGTTGAAGCGCGAGGTGAACCAGTTGCTCGCCGACGCCGGCCGGTCGCCGCGTTATGCCAGCGTGGCTCTCCCGGGGGTGAAACCGGCGCTGGTCGGCGCTCCGGCCCCCAGTCAATTCGTGGTCCCGCCGTCATGAGCGACCACCCGCTTCCGCCGCCGGCGCAACGGCTCACCCGCCTCTTCGCCGGGTTGGCCCTGCTTCTGGCCGCGGCCGTCGGCGTCGCCGGCTGGTGGTATTTCAAGCACCAGCAAGACGTGGCCGGCACGGCGGTGCAGGAGGCGCTGGCCGTCGTCGCCAACCTCAAGGTGCAACAAATCCTCCGCTGGCGGGAAGAGCGGTTGGCCGATGCGAACTACCTCCGCCGTGCGCCCTACGCGGCGCGGTGCGCCTTGGACGTCTTGGACCAGCCCGCTTCCGCCACCGCCCGGCAGACCCTCACGACCTGGCTGGCGGGGATGTTTTCGGACGGGCAATTCGAGCAGGTGCTGCTGCTGGATGGGCAGGCGAACGTGGCGCTGGTCTATCCGTCGAGCAGTTCCCGCCTGCTGGGCGAGCCGGCCCGGCGGGCGGCCCAGCAAGCGCTCAGTTCGCAAACGGTGGCGGTGGCCGACTTGCACCGGGCCACGCCGGAAAGTCCGGTCCATCTGAGCCTGGCGGTGCCGCTGGTGGTTCGCCGGGAAGGCGCCAGTGCGGGCGGCCCGGCGGAGCGCGGCGCGGGGGTGCTGGTCCTGCAAATCAACGCCGAGCAGTTCCTCTTCCCGCTCCTCAACACCTGGCCCACGCCCAGCCGCACCGCGGTGACGCTCCTGGTCCGGCGCGCGGGCGACGAAGTGGAGTTCCTGAATACGCCGCCCGGTCACACCAACGCAGCCCTCCACATGCGCCGGTCGCTGGAGCGCGATGCCGTCCTGCCCGCGGCCCAGGCCATCCTGGGTCGGGAAGGCGTGAGCGAGGGCGTGGACTATCGCGGGATGCCGGTGCTGGTGGCGTTGCGGCAGGTGCCGGGCACCCCGTGGTCCCTGGTGGCCAAGGTGGACCAGGCGGAAAGCTATGCCGGCGTGCATCGGGAAGCCCAGATGGCCACGGGCCTGGTGCTCGGCCTGATGCTGACGCCCCTGCTCGGCGGCCGTCTGGTGTGGCTCGGACGGGAGCGGATGTTTGCCCGGCGGGAGGCGGCCCGGCGCCGTCAGGCGGAGGCCGAGATCCGTCAGCTCAATGCCGAACTGGAGCAGCGCGTCCTCAACCGCACTGCCCAGCTCGAAGCCGCCAACCAGGAACTCGAAGCGTTCAGTTACTCCGTCTCCCACGACCTGCGCGCCCCGCTGCGGACAATGGCCGGGTTCAGCCAGGTGCTGCTCGAGGACTACGCCCCGCAACTCGATGCCCTCGGACGCGAGCACCTGGAGCGCATCCGCGCGGGCGCCGAGCGCATGGGCCGCCTGATGGATGGCCTGTTGAGTTTCTCGCGCCTGAGCCGCCAGGCGCTGGCGCTGGAGACCGTCGCCCCGCGCGCGCTGGTCGAGCAAGCCCTCGGGGAACTCCGCGCCGAACGGGAAGGCCGGGAAGTGGCGGTGGTCCTGGGCGATCTGCCGCTCTGCCAGGCCGACGCCCGCCTGCTCAGCGTGGTGTGGACCAACCTGCTCGGCAACGCTTTCAAATACACGCGGCGGCAGCCGGCGGCCCGCATCGAAGTGTTCGGCTCGACCGAAGGTGGCGAGCACGTTTACGGCCTGCGCGACAACGGCGCCGGCTTTGACATGCGGTACGTCGGCAAGCTCTTTGGCGCGTTCCAACGGCTGCACACGGAGGCCGAGTTCCCCGGCACCGGCGTGGGCCTGGCGAGCGTCCAGCGCATCATCCACCGCCACGGTGGGCGGGTCTGGGCCGAAGGCGAAGTCGGCCGCGGCGCGACCTTTTTCTTCACCGTCCCCAACCGTAGTGAACCCCCCCCGCCACACCCATTGCCATGAGCCACCGCACCATCTTGCTGGTCGAAGACAATCCGGACGACGTCGCCCTGACCCGGCGGGCCCTCGCGAAGAACCGCATCGCCAACCACCTGGTCGTCGCGCCGGACGGCGTCGAGGCGCTCGACTACCTGCACGGCACCGGCGCGCACGCGGGGCGCGACCCCCGCGTGTTGCCGGCGCTCGTCCTGCTCGACCTGAAGCTGCCGAAGCTGGATGGCCTGGAGGTGCTGCGGGAGTTGCGGGCGCACGAAGCCACCCGCCTGCTCCCGGTGGTGGTGTTGACCTCCTCCAACGAGGAGGCCGATGTGGTCCGCAGCTACCACCTGGGTTGCAACGCCTATGTTCGCAAGCCGGTGGATTTCGATGAGTTCGCCAAGGCGGTGAGCGCGCTGGGGCTGTTCTGGCTTGTGGTGAACCAGCCGCCGCCGCTGCCGTCCACGGGAGGCCAGCCATGAGCCAGCCGCTGCGCGTGCTGCTGGTCGAAGACTCCGCGGACGACGCCGCGTTGATGGAGCGCGCGCTGCGCCAGGGGGGGTACCAGCCCACCTGCGAGCGCGTCGAAACGGCCGCCGCGATGCGCGCCGCGCTCGACCGCGCTCCCTGGGATGTCGTGCTCTCCGACCACAAGCTGCCGGAGCTCGACTCGCCGGCTGCGTTGGGCGTCCTGCACGCCAGCGGTCTGGATTTGCCGTTCCTCATTGTTTCCGGCTCCATCGGCGAGGAGCTGGCCGTGGGCATCATGCGCGCCGGGGCGCATGACTACGTGGGGAAAGACAAACTGGCGCGGCTCGCCCCGGCGGTCGCGCGCGCCCTGGGCGCCGCGGCGCAGCGCCGGCAGCGCCGGCAGGCGGAAGCCGCCCTGGAGCAAAGCGAAAGACGTCTGCGTGAAGCCCAGGCCCTGGGCCGGATGGGCGACTGGGTCTTTGATCCCGCCACGAGTCTGGTCAGTTACTCCGACGCGATGGCCGGGCTGCTCGAATGGGAGCCTGCCCGCGGTCCGCGGCCGCTCGCGGACGTGATCGAACTCCTGGTGGCCGACGCCGCCGCCACGCTGCAGCGCCTTGTCCAGCGCGCCCTGGTCACGGGCGAGGGCTGGGAATGCGAGGTCCACGGCCACCTGCCCAGTGGCCGGGAGGCCTGGCACTTCACCCTTGGGCGGGCGGTCAAGGATGCCCAAGGCCAGGTCATCGAACTGCGCGGCATCACCCAGGACATCACCGAGCGGAAGCGGACCGAGTTGCGCCTGGCCGCGTTCAGCGAACTGGGGTCACAATTGGCCGCCACCCAGACGGCGCGGGAGGCGGCGCAAGTCATTGTCCAAACCGCCCAAGAACTGTCCGGCTGGGACAGTTGCACTTTTGGCCTCTATGACAGCGAGCGGGAGTTTACCGAAAACGTGCTCTTGCGGGACACCGCCGCCGGCAGGGTGCAGGATTATGTTCCCCCCATCCGGCGCGGACCACTCACGCCGATGGAGCGCCGAACCCTGACCGGGGGCGCGCAGTTGATTCTCCGCACCACGCCGGCGTTTGACCCGGAGGCGATCCCGTTTGGCGACACGTCGCGGCCCTCCGCCTCGCTCATGTGGGTGCCGGTCCGCGACGGGGAGCGGCCGGTGGGCATCCTCAGCATCCAGAGCTACCGCCCCAACGCCTATGGCCCGGACGACCTCGCCACCCTGCAAGCGCTGGCGGACTACTGCGGCGGCGCGGTGGAGCGGATTCGCGGGCGCGAGGCCCTGCGGGAGAACGAGTCGCGGTATCGGCAACTGGTGGATGCCTCGCCCCTGCCCATTATGGCGCACCAGGCCGGCCGGTTCGTGTTTGCCAACGCCGCCACGCTGGAGCTGTTTGGGGCGCGAACCGTTGAAGATTTGCTGGGCACCCCGGTGCTTGACCGGGTGCATCCGGACTATCGCGAAGCGGTCCAGGCACGGATTCAGGCGGTGGAGTCCGCGGGCCTGGCGGCGCCCATGATCGAGAAGAAGTTGCTGCGGCTGGACGGCACGGTCATTGACGCGGAAGCCACGGTGACTCCCTACTCGCACCGGGGCGAACCCGCTGTGCAAATCGTGCTGCGCGACATCACCGCCCGCAAACGGGCCGAAGAGGCGCTCGTCCGCCAGCGGGCCGAACTGGAGGCCATCTACAACCATGCGCCGGTGATGATGTGTGTGCTGGACGCCGCCCATCGGGTGATCTTCACCAACCTGGCCTTTCAGGCCTTCAGCAACGTGCCGGCGGCGGACCAGATCGGCAGGCGCGTGGGCCGCCACTTGGGCTGCGTGCATGCGCTGGACGATCCGCAGGGCTGCGGCTTTGGCTCCGCCTGCACCGGGTGCGCGTTGCGGCGGGCCATTCTGGAGACCTTCCAAACCGGCGTCGGGCAGCAGAACCTCGAGCATCACACGACCGTGCTGCATGGGGCCGCCCAGCAGGAGGCCGTGCTGTTGTGCTCCACCGCCCTCTTTCAGGCGGAGGGCGGGGATCGCCTGTTGCTCTGCCTGAACGACATCACCGAGCGCCAGCGCGCCGAACTGGCCCTGCGCACGGCCCAGGCTGAAACGGCCCGTCTGCTGGCCGAGGCGCGGCATTCGCAGCAGGCCTTGCTCGGCTTGGTGGAGGATCAGCAGGCGACGGAGGCGGAGTTGCGCGTCAGCGAGCACCGGCTGCGGGCGGCGACCGAAGCCGCGCGCATCGGCATCTGGGAATGGCACCTGGACACCGGCGCGGTCACTTGGTCGCCCATGCTTGAGGAGTTGATGGGTGACGCGCCCGGCACGTTTCCCGGCTCGCGGGCCGCGGTGTTGGCGCGGCTGCACCCCGATTCCCGCGCCGCCTATCTGGCGGCGGAGGAGCAGGCGCTGCACGGGGACGGGCTGTTCCACGCGGAATTGCTATTCCAGCGGTCGGACGGCAGCGAACGCTGGGGCGTGCTGCACGGGCGCCTGCTCCGCGATGCGGACGGCAATCCCGAGCGGCTGGCCGGCGTGGACCTGGACATTTCCGAACGCAAGCGCCTGGAACGGGAGCGCGCCTTTCTGGAGGCCCAGATGCGGCAGCAACAGAAACTGGACGCGATCGGCACGCTGGCCAGCGGCGTGGCGCATGAGATCAACAACCCCATCAACGGCGTGATGAACTACGCCCAGTTGATCATGGACCAGGCCGCGGGCCAGGCGGACATCGTGGACCACGCACGGGAAATCATTCACGAAACCGAACGGGTGGCCACCATCGTGCGCAACCTGCTCCAGTTCGCCCGCCATGAGAAGTTGTCGCACGGTCCGGTCGCGCTGTCAGCCATCGTCGAGGCCACCCTCTCGCTGGTGCGCATCATCCTCAAGCGCGACCAGATTCAGCTCCAGGTGGAGTTGCCCGGGGAACTCCCGGTCGTGAACTGCTGCAGCCAGCAGATCCAACAAGTGATCATGAACTTGCTGACCAACGCCCGGGACGCCTTGAACAGCCGCTTTCCCGGGTACGACGACCGCAAGCTCATCCACCTCACGGCCGGTGTGGTGCGTTGCGGCGGGCGGGCCTGGCTGCGGGTGACCGTCACCGATCAGGGCACTGGTATTCCTGCTGAGATTCAGGGCCAGATATTCGACCCGTTTTTCACCACCAAGTCCCGCACCTTAGGCACCGGGCTGGGGCTGGCCATCAGCCACGGCATCGCCACGGATCACCACGGCAAGCTGCATTTCGAAACCGTCCCCGGAGCCGGCACGCGCTTCCATCTGGATCTCCCGGTGGACGAAGAAGGGGCCACGCCGGCCCCTTCAGCCGAGCTTGCCAACCCGGTTGCCGCCGAGGAGAATTGACGCCATGGCCCATGTCCTGATTGTGGATGACGAACGCAGCCTCCGGCTCACCCTGGCGGAGTTTCTGCGCCAGGACGGCCACCGGGTGCAAACCGCCGAGGATGCGCCGGCTGCGCTGCGCCTGCTCGAAACGAGCAGCTTCGATGTGGTGGTCTCGGACATCATCCTGCCGCGCATGACCGGGGTGGAACTCATGCAGCAAGTGCGCGCCCACGCGCCCGACGTGCAGGTGATCATCATGACCGGCGAGCCGACCCTCGAGACCGCCATCGAAGCCGTGCGCGCCGGAGCCCATGATTACCTGGGCAAACCCATCAACAAGCCGCTCATCACGGGCGCCGTGCGGCGGGCCGCGCATGTCAAGGAGTTGCTTGATGAGAAGCACCGCCTGGAGCAATGGCTCCAGACGCGGACCACCGAGCTCGAGGCCGCCAACCAGGAACTGGATTCCTTCAGCTACTCCGCCTCCCACGACCTGCGCGCGCCCCTGCGGGCCATCCAAAACCTCGCCTCCATGCTCGACGAAGACCACGCCGCGCAACTCGACGCCGAGGGGCAGCGTCTGCTGCACCTCATCCAGCGCGAAGGGCACCGGATGGCGCAACTCATTGACGACCTGCTGGCCTTCGCGCGCCTGGGCCGTTGCGCCCTCCAGGCCAGCGCGGTGGACATGACCGCCTTGGCCGGGGAGGTCTTTGAGGAACTCCTGGCGGCGGCACCCAGCCGCCGGGTCGCCTGGGTCTGCGCCCCGCTCCCCGGTGCCAGTGGCGACCCGGCCATGCTGCGGCAGGTGTGGACGAACCTGCTCGCCAACGCCCTCAAGTTCACCGCCCACAAAGCGGACGCCCGCGTCGAAGTCGCCGCCACGGTCAACCCGGACGGGGTAGTCTATGAGGTGCGCGATAATGGGGTGGGTTTTGACATGAAGTACGCCGCCCGGCTCTTCGGCGTGTTTCAGCGGCTGCACGCCCAGTCGGAATTCGAAGGCACCGGCGTGGGGCTGGCCCTGGTCCAGCGCATCGTCCAGCGGCACGGCGGGCGCGTCTGGGCGGAGTCTCAGCCCGAGCGCGGCGCCACCTTCCGGTTCACCCTGGCCAGCGCGCCGCCGGCAACTCCGGGGAGCGTCTCCAAAGGGACACTGCCATTGAGTTAAGCCGGAAGGGAGTCGAGGTGCCCGACGCTTGCTCTTGCTCCTGCTCTTAATCGTAATCTTCTTCGGTGCGCTGAGATTACGATTAAGAGCAGGCGCAGGCGCAGGCGCAAGCGCCCCGGCGGACGGCTTAACCAACGGCAATGCTCCAAAGGGGAGCGGGGTGCTGCTTGAAAGCGTGCGCAGAGGGCCGCGCCGCGTTCGTTGAAGTCCGAAGTCCGAAGTTCATGAGCCGATTGCAAGACTCCGCGAGGGACGAGCGATGGGAGGGAGCAAACCGCGGTGCCGCACGGTGCTGCAATTGGCGCTCCGACTTCGGGTTTCGAACTTGGCAATGGGCACCCCTGCCGGTGGGCCGGGAAAGCAACTGCGCCGCCTTGGGCCAGAATTCCCAAAACGCCGCTTGCCAAGCGCCGGGGTGCCCACCTACTTTCCCGCTCCCTTTGCCGGGACAATTTGGCCGGTCAGGCCCAGGTGGCCTGGCCGGTCGCTTAACTTAAAGAACTATGCCAGTCAGGATTCGACTCAAACGTATCGGCGGCAAAAACGACCCCGCATTCCGCATTGTGGTGGCCGATGGCCGCAGCCCGCGCGACGGTCGCTTCATCGAGGAGATCGGTACCTACGATCCCAAGAAGCGCGTCGCCCCCTACAGCATCAACCTCGAGCGGGCCCAATACTGGGTCAGCAAGGGTGCCCAACCCAGCGATACGGTGGCCAGCTTCATGCGCAAGGCCGTCCGCACCGCCGCCGCCACGCCGGCCCCGGTTGCCACCCCGGCCTGAGCCTCCTTTCACTCCATTCCATGCAGGCGTTTCTCGATTTCGTGGTCAAGGGCTTGGTGCGCCAACCAGAGTTGGTGAGCATTACGTCGGTGGAGCGCCACGGCGAGACCGTCTTCCAGTTGCGCCTGCACCCATCCGACATGGGCCGGGTGATTGGCAAGGACGGGGCCATGATCAATTCGCTCCGCTCGCTGCTGCTGGCGGGCAGCGCCAAGAAGGGCGTGCGCTGTTCGCTGGAAGTCATCGAGGAGAAACCGGCTCCGCAGCCGTAACCGCCGCGCCGGGCGGCGTCAGGACGTGGTATGAAGATAGACGTCCTCACTTTGTTTCCCGGCATGTTCGTGGGACCGCTGGATGAGAGCATCATTCAACGGGCGCGTAAGGAGGGCCGGCTCGACCTGGCCATTCACAACCTGCGCGACTATACCCACGACCGGCACAAGACGGTGGACGACCGGCCTTTCGGCGGCGGCCCTGGCATGTTGCTGAAGCCCGAACCGATCTTTGAAGCAGTCGAAACGCTGGCCGGCGCGCGGACGCAAGTGTTACTGCTCTCGCCTGCGGGCCGGGTGTTTAACCAGGCCGTTGCCCGCGAACTGGCCGCCCAGGAGCACTTGCTCCTGATCTGCGGTGCTTACGAGGGCTTCGACGAGCGCATTCGTGAAGGCCTGGCGCATGACGAATTGTCCATCGGCGATTACGTGCTGACCAACGGCGCGCTGCCGGCGATGGTGATCATTGACGCGGTGACCCGTCTCCTGCCCGGCGTGCTGGGGGACGACCAGAGCAGTTGCGAAGAGTCCTTCAGCGCCGGCCTGCTGGAGCATCCACAGTACACGCGCCCGGCGGAGTTTCGCGGGATGCCGGTGCCGGAAGTTCTCCGCTCGGGGAACCACGGCGAGATCGCCCGGTGGCGGGCGGGGCAGTCGCGGCTCAAGACGATGCTGCGCCGGAAAGATTTGTTGGAACCCCGGAGTGAGGGGACGACGGAGTGACGGGCGGGTTGCCCGGCGCGGCGGCGTTGCCAAGCTCCCAGAACGCAAAATTTATGAACCAGGCATTGCAAGAGAAAATTGAGAAAGAGCAGTTCCGCAAGGACGCTGCTGTGTTTGCGGTCGGCGACTCCGTGCGCGTCCACACGCGCGTCGTCGAAGGCGACAAAGAGCGCATCCAGATCTTTTCCGGCGTCGTGATCGGCAGGCGTGGCCGCGGACTGAACGAAACCTTCACCGTCCGCCGCATCAGCTATGGCGAAGGCGTCGAACGCGTGTTCCCCGTGAACTCGCCCCGCGTCGAGAAGATCGAAGTCGAGCGCCAGGGCGCCGTGCGCCGCGCCAAGCTGACCTACCTGCGCGAGCGCCTTGGCAAGGGCGCCATGCTCGTGCGCGAGAAGGAAGCGACCGCCGCTCCCGCCGCGGCGAAGGCCTAGCCGGCCCGCTGCCCAGCGGCCTTCAGGTGGGCAACCGCCGCCGCTGGGTCGAGTACTGTTTCCGTGCGCGTGGAAAGCTCTTTCACGCGCACGGTTTTTTGTTCTCCCGCTCCGCCGGCCAGCGTGGCGGTGAAGCGCGCCCCGAGTTCCAGCGCCCGTTTCCATTGCTTGTCCGGCTTGGCCGGCGTCAGCGCGAAATCCACCGCCAATCCGGCATCTCGCAAACCCTGCACCAACGCCAGCGAATCCGCTCGCAGCGTCTCATCCTCAACCAGCACCACGGCATCCAGCGTGCGCCGGAGCGAGGGCAATTTGCCGCGCGCCTTCAGCAACTCCAGCAGCACCACGTCACCCATGCCGAAGCCCAGCGCCGGCAGGTTGACCTTTCCGCCGCTGATCAGCTTCACGAGGTTGTCATAGCGTCCGCCGCCGGCGATGGCGCGGAACTCGCCCTTGGCGTCGAACGCCTCGAACACCGGCCCGGTGTAGTAAGCCAACCCGCGGATCACCTGATAGTCCACCCGCACAAAATCCCGCAAGCCCCGCGCGGCGAGGTTGTTCAGCAGCCACTCCAACTCCGGCGTCGGCGCGGAGGCCGCCACAAACTCCGTCACCTCGCGATACGCGATGCCCAGCGCGGCGAACTTCGCCTCCGACACCTCCGGCGTCTCGCGCTCCAGCTTGTCCACCGCCTGGAAAAAGTCGTAGGCCTTCGCGGAGTCGGCGCAGCGTTTGGAAAAAAACTCCTGCCACGCCTGCCGGCTGCTGAGGCGGATGACGAAATCCTCCCGCGTCAGCCCGAAGGCGCGCAGCGTGTCAATCAACAGTGCGATCAACTCCGCATCCGCCGCCAGGTCCGCCTCGCCGATGATGTCGGCGTTGAACTGAAAGTGCTCGCGCAGCCGGCCTTTCTGTTGGCGCTCGTAGCGGAAGAGCTGCGGGATGGCGAACCACTTCACCGGCTTCTTATAGCCCCGCTCGTGCGCTGCGACCATGCGGGCCAGCGTCGGCGTCATCTCCGGCCGCAATGCCACCGAGCGCTCGCCTTTGTCGGTGAAGTTGTAGAGCTGGCCGAGGATTTCATCGCCGCTCTTCACGGTGTAAAGCTCGGTGGGCTCCAGCGGCGGCCCGTCGTACTCCGCGAAGCCATAGCGCCGCGCCACCTCGCGCCAGGTGTCGAAAATGAACTGGCGCGCCGCCGCGCTCCAAGCGTCGGGCGTCGGCAGGGGTTCGGGGTAGAAGTCACGAAATCCAGGCAGTCGTTCCATAAGGGTCGCGGAGAGTAGGCGGAATGCGTCGAATCCGAAATCGCAAAACTCGCCGGTGCCTGCCGGATCGAGGATTGCCGCTCGGCGCGGGCAGGAGGCTTCAGCAGCGGCCCGCCTTTGGGGGGCGCTGCTGACGTTGATCCAGGGTTGCGGCAGATGGAAAGTCGGTGCTTCGGGGCCGGGCCGGTCAGCCCCGCCGGGATGGAGGTCTCTTCCCGGGTCCAGACTCGGCTGCTGGTGGTCCTGACCTCGGCCATGACTATTCAGTGGGTTCAGTGGGGGACAGGCGGCGCGCCTGTCTCTCGCATCGTCTGAAATGCTTTTTGCTCCGCGTTTCCGGGCTGGAACGGCAGCCACCTTTTAGTGACCGCAGGGAATGAATCTGGAGACAGGCGCGACGCCGTCCCACGCAGTTCGCTTCGCCGTCGCCCAGTTCGCAACTGCGTGGATACGGCTCAGCTTACCGACCTGGGGCCGGTGAGGGGCGCTGGCCTGCGAGCCGTCGCGCTGGCATAGCCAGGCTACCCTGCGCCCCCGATTGCGCCGTAGGTGCTTGGGGAACCGTGGCTGCGCGGCAAGTCGCTGGATTCAGGCTGGGCTTGGCAGGACGGTACCGGGCTTGAAGAGCGTCAGGAGCATCGCGAACTGTTCGGTGGCCTTGACTGCGTGGGGCAAACCCGGCGGCATGTAGAGGGCGTCGCCGGCTTTCAGCTTGTGCGAAGCATCGCCCAGGGAGAAATCACAGGTTCCCGAGAGCACTTGCACCAGCGCGTGCTGCGTGGTGGTGTGCTCGGTGAGTTCCTGCCCGGCCGCAAAGCCGAACAGCACTACCCGCCCCGTCGGGGTCTTGAGCAGAGTGCGGCTCACGATGCCGTTGGGGGCGAACTGGGTTTCCGCGCTGAGCGAGAAGACGCGCGCAGCGGCGGCGTCCAGCAGAGGTTGTTCTTGCATGGTCCGAAGATGGGACCAACGGAGCGGGCACGCCTTGACATGCATCAAGCTGAAGGCGAAAGCCGCAAGTGCGCCCCGGCTGCTTGTAACCTTGGGCTGGGCGCGGCACGTCTGACCCGAGCGTTCCCCATCACCTCTATCCCGACATGAATTCATGGCCAACCCTCTCCGCCGCCCGCCCGCGCAACCGGGCCGCGTTCACGCTGATCGAGTTGCTGGTGGTTATTGCCATCATCGGCCTGCTGGCGGGGATGCTGCTGCCGTCGCTGGCGCGGGCGAAGGAGTCGGCCAAACGCATCGCCTGTCTGAACAATCTGCGCCAGTTTGGCTTGGGCGTCCGGATGTATGTGGACGATAACGAGGGGCACCTGCCAGGACGGTTTCATCCGAACCGCTGGCCGGAGCGGCTGCGCTTTGCGTACAAGGATTTGCGAATGCTGCTCTGCCCCAGCGATGCGCCCAGTCCCCGCACCGGCGAATCCGACACCAACACCTGGCCGGCCGATGCCGCGCCGCGCAGCTACATCTACAGCGCCTGGAATGACTGGTATCTGCAGAAATTCCCCAGTGACCCGGGGTGGCGCCGTACGGTGGCCACGAGCAACTTGTCCCCCAAGGAGACGGAGATTACCGAGCCGTCCATGACCGTGGTGCTGGGCGAGAAAGACACCACCTCGATGCATTGGTATTTCGATTACGAGACGTACGAGGATGTGACGCAACTGGAGCAAAGCCGGCATTCGACGCGCGCCCATAGTTCGGGCGACCGCGGAGAGGGGCAGGGGGTGATCGTGAATTTCGGTGGCGGTTCAAATTTCACCTTCGTGGACGGCAGCGTGCGGTTTCTCAAATTTGGGCAGTCGGTCTGGCCGCTCAATCTGTGGGGCATCACACCTGCCTACCGCAATGCCGGTGTGCCGGGTGCGCCCTGATGGGTGGTCGGAAACCGGCGCTGCCGATTTTCTGGGCAATCCTGCACGCAGGCGCTCCGTCGCTTGTGCCGGGCAGTTGCCAAGCAAGGAGGAAGGTCAAACCCCGCGGCGGAGCTGCAAATCTGGGTTGCGAGATTTCCGCCTGGCTGATGGTTGGGAGCTTTCGTGGCCATGGCTGGTCATGCGGATCTGAAACGGCACCGCCGAACGCCGCTGCTGCATCCTCCCGCCGGCCACTCCCTCAACCGCGCCAACTGCGCGGTGCGGTTGCTCCGGCAGTCGCGGCTTGGGCCGGTGCCTTCCCTTGCTCCTTGCTGGTGGTTCGGAGCCTGACCTACGCTGGGTGGCGCCGCAGCCATTCAATTCAATAACCGTCCTGCCCATGACTTCACCCAGCAAGCAAGCGCCCACCCGGCCCCGGCTGGAATGGCCCGCTTGATCCGCCGCAACACAACCCCCCTGAACCGAACGCACCTGTGAAAACCTGGGATCTCTTCATCAGCCACGCCAGCGAGGACAAACAGTCCGTCGCGATTCCGCTCACCGAACTGCTGGAACGCGCCGGCTTGAAGGTCTGGCTGGACCAGCGTGAGATTACGCTCGGCGACAGCCTCCGCCTCAAGATCAACGACGGTCTGGCCCAAAGTCGGTTTGGCCTGGTGATCTTGAGCCAGGCTTTCCTGTCCAAACGGTGGCCAACCAACGAACTCAACAGCTTGCTGGCCCTCGAGGATCGGGGCCGGAAAGTCTTGTTGCCCGTGTTGCATGAGCTTGAACTGGCGGATTTGGCGGCCACCGTGCCTTTGTTGGCGGACCGCCTGTCCGTGCGCACACAGGATGGGCTGGAGGCGGTCGCGAAGGCCATCCTTCAGGCGGTGCGAGTTGACGCCGACGTGAACGCAGCTCCCAGCCCCCCGGTCATTGCGTTCGACCTCTCACATCGGCAGTCGGATTGGTACTATCTCGAGGACTTTGCCCGAACCACCAAACTCCGGCTCGACGTGCTTCGCTCCGCATCGCCCGACCTGCTGTTGAATCTGTCGGATGCTTCCGTGCTGGTGCTCCCGCTCCCCTGTCATTGCTCGCTTTCGGCGAGGGAAATCCAGGCAGTTGACCGCTGGGTGTATCGAGGGGGCCGGCTGCTGCTCATGGGCTTCTACGCCGCGGACATCCATCACCAAGGCAGCAACCCCAGTGCGCTCCTGCGTGTCTTTGGTGCGGAGTTGGGTGAGGACTTGATCATGCCCGCGGGGAGAAACTCAGATCTCGAGTGCCGGGTGCAGACCACCACCCGCAAGCCGGACCTGGCCGTGACTCTGCAGTTTTCCGGCGACGAGCACCCCATCACCAAAGGCGTGAAGTCGGTCGCCTTTCAGTCCGCCTGTTCGGTCAAGCTTTCCCCGGGCACCCAGGCGGATTTCATGCTATCGAGTCCGCCGTCAGCCCACGTCATGCGCCCGGAAGGGCAACGCGACGCTGCCGGGCAAATGCCCGTGATCACTCAATGGGTGTTGGATCGGACGCAATCCGCAACGCTGGTGGCGGCGTTCGGCTATGGCCAAGGCCGCGTGGTGGCCGTGGGCACGTGGAAACTCTGCACCTTGGAGGTCGGAGACAATTTGATCTTCGTCGAGAACATTGTGAACTGGTTGCGCACCGCGCCCTGAATCGCCGCGCAGCCGGAACTGAAATGGGCCTGGCACGTGTCCGCAACCGCAACCGTCAGTGTTGCCGCCTTGCATCGGCATCCCGGCCCTCCACAATCGCTGCGACATCATGCGTATTGGCCTTTATGGCGGTTCGTTCGATCCGGTTCATTGTGGCCACCTGCTGGTCGCGCAAGCGGCGCGAGAGGAGTTGGGGCTGGACCGGTTGTGCTTCGTGCCAGCGGCGCAATCCCCGTTCAAGCCGGAACACACCCTCGCGTCGGACACGCTGCGATTGCAGTTGCTCCGGCTCGCCCTGGCCGGGCGCACGTGGTGTGAAGTGGACGATCAGGAACTGCGCCGCGGGGGCGTTTCCTACACCATCGAAACGGCTCGGAACTACGCGGGGCGCTTCCCGCAGGCGGAACTCTGCTGGCTCATCGGCGCCGACCATGTGCCGACCCTGCCGCAGTGGAAGGAGGCGGCTGAGTTGGCGCGGTTGCTTGAGTTTGGGGTGATTCCGCGGGCCGTCAGCGGCGCGGCGTTGGCAGCCGAACCAACGGGTTTCCGGCTGCGCTGGTTGCGGGGCTTTCCGTTCGCGGTTTCTTCGTCGGAAATCCGCGCTCGAGTGCGGGCTGGCCTGACGGTGGACTTGCTGGTCCCTGCCTCCGTGGCCGGGGCGATCCGCAACAATGGGCTTTATCTTTGAAGCGCGGGGCGTAAGGTTCTCGCCGCAACCAGCATTCCTGAACGCAACCTGATGGATCCCAAGAAACTCGCGCTGCTCTGCCGCGAAGCCGCGGACGACAAAAAGGCGGAAGACATCGTCATCCTCGACGTGCGCAAGCTCTCCACCGTCACCGACTACTTCGTCATCGCCAGCGGCCTGAGTGAACCGCACTTGCGCGCGATTCTGGACGAGATCACCACGACGCTACAAGAGGACCATGGGGTGCGTCCCAATGCGATTGACGGCTCCCTCCAGACCGCCTGGATGGTGGTGGACTACTTCGACGTGATCGTGCACGTGATGCGGCGTGATCTGCGGGAGCGCTACAACCTCGAAGGACTGTGGAACGATGCGCCGCTGGTAAAAGCAAAACCGCCGCGCAAGCGCGCGGCAGCCAAGCCCAAGCCGGTCAAGGCGGGCGTGGTCGAAGCCTAAATCAGGCTGCTGGGGCTCCAAGTATCTTCCCCGGGCATTTCGGCAGTGGGCGGCGTTTCGTCCGCCGCCCGAACCATTTCATCCAGCACCCGCTTGAATTCTTCCAAACCGGTCGCGGGGATGATGATCGTGTCGCGGCGGCCCCCGACGTCTTCGGTAATGCGCAGGAGGCGGCCGCGGGGGTTGTCCTTGAGCGCGAAGACAAATTGCTTCCGCTCTACCTGAATGCGCTCGGTGCGGATCGTCTCCTCCGGCACGTGCGGTTTGGGCTGCGGCGGTGGCGAAGCCGAATGCGCCGAGTGCGAGTGTCGGCGATTAGACCGGTAAGGGGAGGGTCGTTCGTTGGAAATCATACGCTTGCCTCAATCTGTGGGTTCGTGCTTGAAATGTACCGCGCTCCAAAATCTTGATGAATGAAGGCGCTTGTCAACCGTGTTTGTCAGCCGCTGAGTTTCATTGGCGACGTTAGCCGGCCCGCCACCGGCGTGTCCACCACCCGCCAAAAATAGGCGCCCAGCACGAGGAGCACGACCAGGTTCGCGCCCTGGGAGGTGCCGTGCCAGAGTTTCAACCAGCGGGCGGCAGCGGCGCGGTCGAGGGGCGTGGCGCGGAGGTTGTATTTGGTGCGATGATGCTGGTGGATTTTCGGCTGGGCGACGAAGGCGCCGAACAGGATGAACGCGCAAGTAACGCCGAGCAGGATTTGCCAGAGGCGCGGCAGTGGCCGGCTCAGATACATCCACTCGGCGGCGAAATGCAGCACGGCCATCAGCCCGCAGATCATTTGCAGGTCGAAGAAGCGCGAAATCATGACGGAGGCAATGGCCCCAGAGTAGTAAGGGAAATGCGTCTCCCCCAGCACCTGCCGCATGTCCTGAGAAAACACGGCCTGCCCGAAGACGAAGGTGAACGCGACCGACGCGCCGAACCACACGGCCGCGTTGAACGCACCCACAATGCGCAAGTATCCAATCACGTCGCCAGGGAAGCCAAGGGCCGACGCCGCCGCTGATCTGGACCTGCCGCCAGGCCGTTTTCGCGGAGGGTCTTCAACAGTTTAGGGCCGAAGTCCGGCCCAAACCGCGCCAGCAATCCATTCAGGAGGACGGTGCGTGGCTGGCCGCTCTTGTCCCATTCGGACAGCACTTCCGCCGCGTGGGGCGCGAGTTGGAACGTGCAAGTCCTGCGTTTGGATGTGTTTTTCATCGTCCTGTTTCACTCAGCATTGGGAGGCCTTTTCTAGCAACTGTAAGACAAAAGACAAGTGGATTCTCCTCGTTCGCGTCCAGGGCCAGCGCGTATGCCTGAAGCCGTGATCACAATTTGGGGCGCTGGTGGGTGATAAAGGCTAGCGAATCCGCCGCCAGATCCGTTCTTGGGGATTGAGTTCCGGATGCTAGGGCGGGTGGTAATGCAGCTGAAACCAGCGGCGGTAGGGTTGCAGAAATTCACGCACCCGCGGGCCTTTGTGCCAGGAGGCATTGTCCACCCACAGATCCACGAGCTTCCCCCTGGAAGCGTTCCACCAGCAGTTGCAATGGCGCCAGGAAGGCTTCGGTGTTGCCCCGCATCGCTTGCATCACTCCGTGCTCGCCGGTGAGCGGATCGACCCAGCCAAACAGATGGGGTCGCCCCCGCGTTGGCTGCGCGTGGCCACCACCGGCCGCTGGCCCCGCTTGGCCCATACCCGCCCCAGCTTAGGGTGCCGACAATACCCGCTTTCATCCTGAGAGAGCACCACCCGTTGGTGCCCAAACCTCAGCGCTTTGCGGAGTTTGTTTTTTACGGCGCGCTGGAATTTTTCCACGCCTTTGTGTGTGGCCTGGAGGTAACGGTAGCTGGGCATCTGCAACGTAAACCCCAACCGGCGCCCGTAACGTTGAGCTTGGCGCACTTGGAGTTCCACCTGGTGGAAGCGCCGCAGAAACTCCACCACCAGCAGGCCATCCCAGCGCGTGCGGTCTAAACCGAATTGCTCCGGCGGTGCCTGCAAGGCCAACTCCAACTGCTTTTGCACGGCGGGGCTGAGTCGGGGTTTGCGCCCCGGTGCCGGCTGGGGTTGAATGCTGCGCAACCCGTGCGCGTTGGCCAAACCCATCCAGTGACAGACGGCCCAGCGGCTGACGCCAAAGAGTTCGGCAATGGCGGTGGATTTCCAGCCCGCCCGCCACAAGAGCAAAGCGGCAATGCGGATGCCGATCCAAGCGCCGGCGATGGCATCGGCGTGGGCCAGGAGAGCTTGGCGGGTGATGTCCGGGTAGCTCAGTGTCAGCGCTTTAAGGCTGACAGTTAGACCGCTCAATTAGAACTATGTCAACTGCCTAAGGACGTTCGCAATAGAGCAACAAACCACCCAGCAGCCCGGTGGTAAGACCGCCGGAGAGATGGAAGACCCCTGCCAAGGCGCTGACGTATCCGCCAAGGTCAGTCACACCCACCCAGTGCAGCCCCAACCGGTATAGGATCCCATTGGCGGCGAACCACAGCACGAGCGCAAGCTTGAGACGGGGCTGCGTTGAAAACAGGCAC
>Ga0105047_10003326_pt1 | contig 28333 bp, 27 predicted proteins | sample MAT04_FD_78384 | JGI IMG/M metagenome (GOLD analysis project Ga0105047, IMG submission 78384) | Freshwater microbial communities from Lake Fryxell liftoff mats and glacier meltwater in Antarctica - MAT-04 (megahit assembly) | ecosystem: Environmental > Aquatic > Freshwater > Ice > Liftoff... | reverse complement strand
TGTAGAACAGGATCGTGCCGTCCTCCCAGAGGAAGCTGATGGGTGACGACTGAAGCCGCCCGTCGGGGGCGCGCGTGGTCAGCCAGCCGATGATGTCGGACTCGAGATGCTCTCGGCCCCATGCCTCGCCCACGGCCGACGTGGTCGGATCGGTCTGCGTCATGCGGGGCAGTCTAGGGCGCGACGCGCGCTGCCCCGGGCACCATCGGGCGATGCGCTTCGCGATCGTGCTGTCCACGGGTGACCCGCGTGCCGCCGATCTGGCCCAGGAGGCCGAGGCAGCCGGCTGGGATGGCGTCTTCACGTGGGATGCGGTGGCCATCCCGGGCGCCGACTGCTGGGATCCGTGGGTCGTGTTGGCGGCCATGGCGATGCGCGCGGAGCGCGTGACCCTGGGCGCGATGATCACGCCCCCATCCCGGCGACGACCCTGGAAGCTGGCCCGCTGCTGGACGAGTCCTTGGCCATCCTCGACGGGCTCTGGTCGGGCGAGCCGTTCGGGTTCCAGGGACGCCACCTTCGGTTCGCGCCCATGACGTTCACGCCGCGCCCGATCGCCCAGCCCCGCATCCCCATCTGGGTCGTGGGCGCGTGGCCCAGCGACCGCTCCATGACACGCGACGCCCGCGGAGGACCCGGTCGCCGCCGCGGCCACTGTCCGGCCGTGGGCCGACGCGGGAGCCACGTGGTGGATGGAATCCGACTGGGGCCCCGATGTCAGCGTGGCCTCGCTGCGCAGACGGATCGCCGCGCGGCCACCCCGGGTCGACGCGGCCGGCTGAAGCGCCGGTCCGCATCAGGACGCCACGGAGGACGGTCCGCGGTCACGACCTCGCAGTCCTCGATCCGGAGGGGGAACGGTGACCGAGACGCTCCTTGACGGCCCTGCTCACGCCTGCGACCAGGCTCGGAAGACCGGCACAGCCCCGTCATCGTCGTCCACCATCTCGACACGGGCCACGGCCGGATCAGGGATGTCCCGGATCCGCCAGAGGTCCCGCGCGTCGCGCACCCGGTCGACCGCGAAGGGTGCGAACGGCAGCAGGACAGCCAGCAGCACCACGCCCATCCCGGCGATGAACAGTGCGCGCGCCACGCGCTCACGCGGCGAGAGCGTCACGGTCGGCGCATCAGACGGGAATCGCCAGGCGTCGCACGCCGGACGTCAACGCGGGAGCAGGAAGAACCGTGCGACCAGCCCTGACCCACCTCCGGTGCCGCCGATGGTGTAGGTGGTCCCCGCCGTGAGCAGCGTGGTGGCGAGCGCGTGCCCGCCGGGTCGGTCGATCCGCGTCAACGCGATGCCCGCATCGCCAAAGGACGGATCTGGCGTGCCATCCGCGCGGTACACGGCCGCCAGAACGGCGCCGGGTGTGTCCATCCAGTCCCGTTGCAGCGCATCGGCCGTGCCGCCGACGACAAGGATCCGGCCATCCGGCAGCCGGATCGCCGCGTTGAAGGCATCGGAACGACCGAGGTCGAGACGGGTCCAGCCGTTCCCGGAGAAGGCCCGGTGCGTCGAGCCATCCCGGTTCATGACGGCCACCATGGCGTCGGACCGGTCCCGCTGCGGGTCGTACAGGACCCCGGGAACGATAAGCCGACCCGCATGATCCAGGCTGGCCCGCCCGATCCCGATGACGGACGGCGTGCGCGGGTCGACGAGGAGTGTCGCCAGGCCGTCATCGCCAAAGTCCGGGTCGGCATCGCCGCCGGCGGAATACTGTCGTGCGGCCACGAAGGGTCCGCCCGGGACGCCGGAATCGGGCCCGACCACCACGAACCGGCCATCGGCTCGGAGCAGGATCGACTCCACCTGGACCCCTTGCACCGAGAGGCGTCCGCGCTCCGCGAACGAGGCGTCGAGCGTGCCATCGGTCCGATACCGCCGCATCGGCGTCCGGGCGCCCGCCAGGGTGATTCCGGCGACCAGGATCCGGCCGTCCGGCCGGACCGCGAGCGAGCCCCAGAACAGCCGGCTGCCGAATCGGTCGACGATCGTCCCGTCCCCACCGAAGGTCCTGTCCGGTCGGCCGTCGGGACCGACGCGGGTGAGCGAGAACCTGCCATCGCGACCGCTGCGTGCGAGGAGGACCATGCCGCCGCTGGGCGTCCGGGCGGCCGCGAACAGCTCGTCCTCCCCGGGGGTCGGGTCGAGGACGCGGTGGCCACCACCCACGTAGGCCGGGTCCGGCGAGCCGTCCGCCAGGCGTCGGGCGATCAGGGCCTGCCCCCGACGCAACGGGTCCCCGATGGCCGCGGCGAGGGTGAGACGGCCGGACCCATCCTCGAACAGGGCGAGCACCCGCGTCCGACCGTCCGCGCGCACGAAGACTCGACCGTCGCCGCCGCCGAACGAGCGATCTGGATCACCCGGGCCGGCCGCCGATGCGGGCCCGTGCAAGACCATCACCGACAGCGTCGTGACGATGAACACCGACCGGAAGGATCGACGCTGCATCCGGGACCGTGGCATGCGCATGGCAGCGTCCTCTCGCGCGGCACTCAGGGTGGCCGTGAACCCATGGGCACCGGCGATGTTATCCGCTCCCGGCGCCACAGGTGAGACGGGTGGACCACTGCGCCACCCACGTGCGACGCTCACGCCGCGGTGATCGTCTCCAGCGTCCAGGACCAGCGGTGGGTTCCCGGCCCTACGAGGTACTGCGGCAGCGTGTCCGGGCCACAGGAGGCGGTCCCCAGCCCCCGATGCGCGGCATCGAGGTGGACGATGCCCTCCGGCACGGGCGATACCTCCACATCGTGCCGCGCCGCGTCCAGAGCGGCCGCCGGCATGTGGGTCACGGACACCTGGCGCGACATGTCGAGGGTGATTCGCAGGCCCGCCCCGGCGGCGTCGCGGAGCTCCAGCCAGCGGACGTCCGCGTGGCCGCCGTTCTCCTGCGGCCGGACGTACGGCACCAGCTGGTCCGCCACGGTGGAGGCCCACCGGCCGACCGCACCGCCCCGCCTGCGGTCCGGGTAGGTCTCCACCGGGCCGGTACCGAACCAGGTCAGTGCCTCCAGGTCGGCGACGGTCTCCAGTACGCTGCCGACGCGCGGCAGATCGGTGAGCTCCGCGGGGATCTCGGCGGTCTCATCGACCTGGAACCCGCCGTCCGGGAACGCCGTGATCACCTGCTCATGGATGACCGCGATCCCCGCGGCAGTCTGCACGGTGGCCCGGACGACGGTGCGCGGGCCCCGGGTCTCGACGGTGACGTCCTCGCGGGTGAGCCGGTCCAGACCCTGGTCCCGCCAGCGCTGGGCCATGCCGCCGATGCGGTCGTTGTCGGTCGGCGCGCGCCAGAGCGCCAGGCGGGGGCCCGCCGCGAGCAAGGGATGTCGCAGCAGGCCGTCCTCATCGAGATCCACGCGAGCGTTCACGCCGTCACCCGCTTCGACCTGCGGCGCGCGGGCCGGCGGTCCGGCCGGGAGGGCCACCTGCGCCCAGCCCACCTCGAAGCCCTCCGGCGCCCACGCCGATGCGGCAGCGGCCCGGAAGCGGACGGTCAGCCACGCCTCCTGCCCCGGTCCGGGCCCGGGCGCGACGAAGTCGGGGATGTCCAGGGTGGTCGTGGCGCCGGGTGCCAGCGACGGCAGCGGCAGCTCGCCCGCCGCCGTGGTGGAGCCGTCCACCGCCACGTCCCAGTGCGCCGCGAGCCAGCACAGGTCGCGCACGTCACCCTTGTTGCGGAGCGTCAGGCGGCCGGCCGCGGCATCCTCCGGCGAGGCGGTCACGGCCACGGGCAGGGCGAGCTGCTTGTGCTCCCACATCGCAGGCTTTGGCCGGCGATCCGGCCAGTTCAGGCCGTCGAGGCAGAAGTTGCCGTCGTGGGGCGACTCACCGAAGTCGCCGCCGTACGCCCAGCGGGAGGAACCGTCCGGCAGACGCTGGACGAGGCCGTGATCCCACCACTCCCAGATGAAGCCGCCCTGGAGCCCGGGCGTCGACTCGATCGCGTCCCAGTACTCTGCGAGCGTGCCGTTCGAGTTGCCCATGGCGTGCGAGTACTCGCACATGATCAGGGGCCGCGTCTGGGTGCCGTTGGTGGCATGCGTCACGATCGCGTCCAGCGTGGGATACATCGGGTTGACCACGTCCGTGACCCCCTGGTCCGCGGTCCAGTCGAAGCGGATGGCGCCCTCGTAGTGGAGCGGACGGGACGGGTCGTAGCGACGGAGCCAGCCGGCGGCCGCGTCGTGGTTGGCGCCATGGCCGGACTCGTTGCCCAGCGACCAGAGGATGATCGACGGGTGGTTCTTGTCCCGGATCGCCATCCGCGACACGCGATCCAGCCACTGCCCGAGATAGCGCTGGTCATCGCAGAGCTCGCCCCAGAACGCGTGCGACTCGATGTCCGCCTCATCCACCACGAGCAGGCCGAGCTCGTCGGTGAGGTCGTACAGCACCGGGTCGTTGGGGTAGTGCGACGTGCGCACCGCATTGAACCCGAAGCGCTTCATCTGGACCAGGTCCGCGCGGATCTGGGCGGCGGTCACGACGCGTCCGGTGTGCTGATCGAAGTCGTGTCGGTTGACGCCGCGGATGAAGGTGCGTTTGCCGTTGAGCAGCAGGTCCACGCCCCGGATCTCGACGCGTCGGAAGCCGATGTGGAGCCCGGCCCGCTCCACCACCCGTCCCTCCGGATCGCGCAGCACGACGGAGACGGGATAGCGATGCGGAGTCTCCGCGGACCACGTGCGCACACCCGGGAACCGCAACGACCAGGTGACGTGCCCGGTGGGCGCCGGCACGAACCGGCGTTGGAGCGCCGCCCACTCCGCCCGTCCTGCTTCGCTCACGGGCGCGCCGGTGGCGATGCGCCCCTGGAGTCGCGTCTCGCGATCCGTGAAGTAGCGCACCTCCACGTGCCGCACGGGGATGGGCACGTCCGCCACGAGTGGCGCCGTGAGCCCCTCCACGCGTGCCTCGACCGTCCACCCGGCCTCCGGCTCCCCGCCGCCGAACGAAACGACCACGGCCAGCTCCAGGGTGCCCGCGTCCAGGTCCTCCGCGAGGCCTGCGTCAGCGCGGATGTCCGCGAGATGCACCCGGTCGGTCGCGAACAGGAACACCGACCGGGTGATGCCGCCGTGCCACCACTGGTCCTGGTCCTCGATGTAGGTCGCATCGGACCACTTGACGACGGTCAGGCGCAGCATGTTCTCGCCCGTCCGCAGGAACGCCGTGACGTCGAACTCCGCCGCGAGGTGGGAGTCCTTGCTGATGCCCACCTGCGCACCGTTGAGCGTCGCGATCAGGACGCTCTCCGCGGCGCCCACATGGAGCACCACGCGCCGGCCGGCCCAGTCTCCGGGGAGGGTGAACGTCCGCTCGTGCACGCCCGTCGGATTCCGGTCCGGCAGCTGCGGCGCCACGCCCGGGAAGGGCATCTGGACGTTGGTGTAGTGCGGCAGATCGCCCGATCCCTCCAGGCGCGTCCAGAGGCCCGGCACCTCCGCCTCCGTCCAGCGGCCGGACACCTCCGCGTCGGGCGTGTCCAGCAGCTGGAACCGCCACGTGCCGTCGAGGGCCAGGCGATCGCTGTGCGGGACGCTGTGCATGGGCAGGCGTCCCAGCGAGGTCAGCTCGGGAGTGGTCCAGGGTGCGCTCATGCGCCAAGGATAGGAGGTTCCACCGAGGGGCCACCACCGGCAGCCGCGTCGCCGGGACGCGGCCCGCGAACGCGTGGATGACCGCGCCCACGGCCGAGGTCAGGGCGGCCAGCGCGATGCCACCCGTCACCTCCACCACCCCGGCGGACAGCAGGGCCGTGGTCACGAAGGGTGCCACGATGCCGCGCACGCCATTCGCGACGACCTCTAGGCCGCCGATCCGGTCCGCCAGCACACCCCCCACGAGCGGCCCGATGGCGGGCTGCCGCCGACCGGCCGGTGCCCACCACCCCGATCAGCCGTCCTCGCGCCCCTGGGGGATACATGACACCCCACAGCCGCATCTGGTACGGCGCCGCGAGGGCGACCGTGATCCAGAACAGGAGCACCAGGCCCGCCAGCGCCACGGGCCCCGCGAGTGGCAGCATCAGCACCAGGGCAAGCCCGCCCAGGGCGCGCACCGTGGCCAGGCTTCGGGGTGACCGGGCACCGAGGCGGCCCGCGAACAGGGCCAGCGTGTTGGCCACGAACGGGCCGGTCGCGAGCACCGCGAGCCCCAGCGCGTCAGGCCGCCACGCCGCGCCACCACCGGCACCAGCACACCAACGAGCGCCATGCACAGGCCCACGCGTGCACCGGACGCGATGTCGATGGACAGGTTCCGGCGCGATCCCGGCTCCAGCCGGCGCGTGCGACCCCACCGTTCGGCGGACACCCATGCCCCACGTGCTCCCGCGGGGCCTACGAGGTGAGCTGTCGGGCTGGGCGAGTGCGGGTCGGCCCTCGCGGTCGATCCGCGATTCGCCCCGGGGATGGTGGGTCCCCCGTCCTCGCGAGTGAGGTTCGGCCACGGCCAGTCTACCGGTCAGGGGGACCTGCGCGGAGGCCGGCATGGGTCGGGATCAGGACGAACGCTGCCATCCCCGACCGCGGCTCAGCGGGTCCGCTCCGGATGACGCACGTGGTACTGGTCCACGAGTGGCCCGATGTAGCGGCGCAGGTCCGCCTCGACCGCGCTGTCCGCGAAGCGACCCTCGATGAACGCCCGGAGCGGGATGGTGGAGCGGATGGACGGCGACATGAGCCCCGTGCCTCCGATGGCGCCTCCGATGTCCGCGCCGCCCAGCATGCTGCTGCCGGTCTCGGCGCGGTCGGTGCGGAGCACCAGCGCCGGGCCGGTGTCGCTGCCCCGGATGACGAGGTCCACGGCCGCCACATCCCCCCAGACCGCCTCGACCCGATGGCGGCCCGCGTCGTACAGCACGCCGTCGTCTCGGATCTCGAGCCGCACGCGGGGCACGATCCGCCGAACATACCATGCGAAGCCCAGGCCCATCGCGACCGTGGCGACGGCCAGCACGACACCCGCCGGGAACGACGGCGAGCCGCTCATCGTGGCCAGGAACGCCACGCCGAGCACGATGCTGCCGCCGACCAGGGTCAGCTGCACCAGCCGCCCTCGTCGACGTGCCCAGGGCGCGAGCCCATGGACCGCGACCCGTCCCTCCCCTGTCGGTGCCGTCACGGGCCGATGGTACTCCGGGGCGACCCGCGGAAGCTCTCAGCGGCCTCTCAGACGGCCGGGGTACGCTCCGCGCCATGCACCTGTTGATCGTCGAGGACGATGTCCGCCTGCGCGGCGTCCTCAAGCGCATGCTCGAGGAGGAGCGGCATGTCGTGGACGTCGCGGCCACCGGTGAAGCAGGCCTGGAGATCGCCCTGGGGCCTCACGGGCTGGACATCATCGTGCTGGACATCGGCCTGCCGGACCTCTCCGGGCTGGACGTGGCGCGGCGGATCCGGGCCCGGGGCGTGGACGTCGCGATCCTGATGCTCACGGCCCGCGACACCGTGGGCGACCGGGTGACAGGGCTGGACGCGGGCGCCGACGACTATCTCGTGAAGCCCTTCGCGTTCGCCGAGCTGTCCGCCCGGCTGCGGGCGCTGGGTCGCCGCGGCGCTCCGGGCGCGCGCCGAGCGGACCCCATCCTCCAGGTGGGGGCCATCGCCATGGACGAGGCCTCGCACCAGGTGACGGTCCAGGGGCGCGCCGTGGAGCTCAGCCCACGCGAGTACTCGCTGCTCGAGTGCTTCCTGCGCCACCCGGGCCAGGCGCTCACCCGCGACCAGCTGCTGGACCATGCGTGGCCCTTCGGCGTGGCCGTGACGCCCAACGCCGTGGATGCCTACGTGCACTACCTGCGGGACAAGCTCGGCGCCGCGGGCGAACTCCTGCGGACGGTCCGGGGCGTGGGGTACCGCCTCTCCGATGGCTGACGGCCAGGCGTCTCGACGCGACGGGCCGGCCGCCGACGCGGAGGCGGACCCCTCGACGCATGATGGCCGGCTGCTGCGGCGGGTCCGGCGACGCCTCGCCCTCTGGAGCGGTGGCGCCACGCTGGTCGTGCTCCTGGCGCTGGGCCTCGCCATCCAGGTCACCGTCCGCGACTCGCTCGCGTCGGGGGCCATCGCGGAGGCCGTCGCGCGCGCGGACGCCGTGGCCCGGTACGTGGAGCGCGGCGGACCGCTCGCGGAGGCGCCGCTCGCCATCACCATGACGGGACGCGGCTCCAGCACCTACGCCTTCCTGGCCATCCCCCGCGAAGGCCTCGATCCGAGCATCCTCAAGGCCTCCGATTTCGCGGCGCCCGTGCCCCCCGATGAGGCCGCCGTCACGCGCGCGCTCGCGGACGGCAGGGATATCCAGGAGCGGATCATCGCGGGAGCGCCCTGGCGGATCCTGACCGAGCGCCGGATGCGCTCGGGTGAGCCATACGTGATCCAGGTGTTCCAGGACCGTGCCGCGGAGCAACGCGCGCTCGAGACTCTGACGGTCGTGCTTGTCGGCGGCGGCCTGCTGGCGCTCGTGGGGGCGATCGTCGTGGGTGCCTTCTACGCTGGTCGCGCGCTGGTGCCCATCCGGCAGTCGTTGGCCGATCGGCGCGCGGCGCTGCAGCGCCAGCGGGAGTTCGCGGCGGATGCTTCCCACGAGCTACGCACGCCCCTCACGGTCGTCCGCTCCAGCGTGGAGCACCTGCGACGCCATCCGGACACCCCGGTGCGCGACGTCGGCAGCGCCCTCGACGACATCGATGCGGAGGTGGCCCACCTGACCACGCTCGTGGACGACCTGCTGCTGCTGGCTCGCGCAGATTCGGGGGCCCTGGACCTGTCGCTCCAGCCGCTGGAGCTGGGCGACCTCGCGACCGAGGCGTCCGCCGCCCTCGCGGCACCCGCCGCGGGCCATGGCGTGCGCGTCCAGGTGGACCCAGAGCCGGTCATGGTGGCGGGCGATCCGGTCCGCCTGCGGCAGCTCGTCACGATCCTCGTGGACAACGCCGTCCGCCACAGCCCGACCCGGGGCGTCGTGGAGGTGGCCATCCGACGCGACCGGGAGGGCGCGGTGCTGACGGTCATGGACCAGGGCCCGGGCATCCCGCCCGACGACCTGGCGCGCGTGTTCGACCGATTCTGGCGGGGCCCCGCCGAGGCCGGTGGCGGTGCCGGGCTGGGGCTCGCCATCGCGGCCGCCATCGTGACCCGGCACCACGGCCGCATCGGTGTAGCGAACCGCCCGGGCGGCGGCGCGGCGTTCACGGTCGTGCTCCCGGTCGCCGCACCGGGAACGTCCGCGGGCGCCTGACGGGCGCCCGCGTGCCGGGCCCGGGAGAGATTCTCAGGACCCTCTCAGAGACGCCCGGTACAACTCGCTCATGATGCCGAACCACAGCCTCGACCAAGAGGTCCGCGTGAACCACGAACCTGCCACCGACGCCGCCTTCCGTGAGCCGGTCCGCCGGCTTGCCGGACGGTCCGTCGCCGCCATCGCCATCGGCGCGCTGCTCGTGGGCGCCGTGGCGCCGTCCGTGCTCGCCGCTGACCGGCCGCCAGCGGTCCAGCCGCCCGCGACGCTCCAGGCCGCGGGCGACGACGAGACCGTCATCAGCGTCGCCGAGCGGGCGTCGCCCGCCGTGGTGACCATCCAGGTCACCGGCGACGTGGCCACGCAGGACCAGGGAGGGGCCGACCCGTTCGGCGGCCAGTCACCGTTCGGGGACGGCTTCGGGCCCTTCAGCGGGGGTGCCGGCTCAGGGGTCGTGATCGACGCCGACGGCCTCATCCTCACCAACCGCCACGTGGTGGACGGCGCCCAGACCGTCAGCGTCCTGTTCGCGGACGGCCGCGAGCTCGAGGGCGACGTCGTGGGCGTGGACAGCTACACCGACTTCGCGTTGGTCAAGGTCGACGGCGAGGGCCTGCCCACGGTGACGCTGGGCGACTCCTCGGCGCTGCGCGTGGGCCAGCTCGCGGTCGCCATCGGCAGCCCCCTGGGCCGGTTCCCCGGCAGCGTGAGCACGGGCATCGTGAGCGGCCTCGATCGCACCCTCGCGGTGGGCAGCATGACGGCCGGTGCGACCCGGCTGCGTCACCTGATCCAGACCGACGCGGCCATCAACCCCGGCAACTCGGGCGGTGCGCTGCTCGACGGTGACGGCCTGCTCATCGGCATCAACACCGCCGTCGCGGGCGGCGCGCAGGGCATCGGCTTCGCGCTCCCCATCGACATCGCCAAGCCCATCATCGAGCAGATCCGCGCCGGCGAGGAGATCGCCCGGCCCTGGATGGGCGTCGTGTTCCAGGACATCGACGCGGGGGTGGCGGAGGACGAGGACCTGCCGGTCACCGACGGCGCATGGATCCACTCCTCGGACGAGGCCGGACCGGCGATCGTCGACGGCAGCCCGGCGGACCAGGCGGGCCTCGAGGCGGAGGACATCATCGTCGCCATCGACGGCCAGTCCATCGACCGCGCGCACCCGCTGGACCTGATGCTGCTCACCTTCGAGCCGGAGCAGACCATCACCATCACCGTGCTCCGCGACGGCGCGGAGCAGGACCTTCAGCTGACCTTGGGGACCCGGCCGGCCGACCTGGGCCGCTGAGGCCGCCCCCTGACCCCTCCTGGACCGGTCGGGCCCGCCCGGGTCCGACCGGACACATCCCACCCGGATGGTGGCCTCGCCGCGTCCGACGCGTTCCACTCACCCGCGGGCGAGCGGAGTGGCATCATCCGCCGATGGACAGAGACGCCCTCCTCGACCGCTACCGGATCGGCGCCGCCGCGTTCGCCGCGGCCCTGGACGGCCTCACGGACGCGCACCTGGACGCCGTCCCGGGGGATGGCGGCTGGACACCGCGCATGGTCGCCCACCACGTCGCGGACAGCGAGACCAACAGCTACATCCGCCTGCGCCGGCTCATCGCCGAGGTGGCACCGGTGATCATCGGCTATGACGAGGAGCGCTGGTCCCGCCATCTGCGCTATGGCAGCCGCCCCATCGCCTCGGCGGTGGCCGTGGTGCACGCCGTGCGCGCCGCGTGCCTGGAGCTGCTCCTGACGCTGGACGACGACGACTGGGCACAGGCCACCGGACGCCACACGGAATCATCCGGCGCCTACACCCTCGAGACCTGGCTCCGGACGTATGCGCTCCACCCTCACGAACACGCGGACCAGATCCGCCGGGCACTCGACGCATGACCGAGCGCACGGTGCCGGTGCCGGGCGGGCGCCTCCATGTCCTCGACGAGGGCGCCGGTTCGCCCATCGTCCTGCTCCATGCGGGAATCGTGGACTCGCGTGCCTGGCGACCCGTGACCGACCGGCTCGTCGCCGCCGGCTACCGCACCGTCGCGTTCGACCGTCGCGGCGCCGGTGCCTCGGTGACGGACGACGTGACGTTCTCCAATCGAGACGACGTGCGCGCGGTCATGGATGCGCTGGGTATCGACCGCGCCTGCCTCGTGGGCAACTCCGCGGGCGGCCAGATCGCGGTGGACGTCGCCGTGGAGACGCCCGACCGGGTGGTCGCGCTGGTGACCGTGGGGGCATCGGTCGGCGGCCACGAGCCCGAGCCCACGCCCGAGGAGGCGGCGCTGTTCGATGAGATGGACCGCCTGGAGGAGGCGGGTGCGCCGGATGCGGTCGCGGACTTCGATGTGCGGTTCTGGGTGGACGGTCCTGGCCAGCCGGAGACGCGCGTCGCGCCGGCCATCCGGGACCTGGTGCGCGCGATGACGCGCAGCAACGGGGACCCGGACAGGGTCACCGGGCGACCCGTGCCGCTCCTGCCCCGCGCCGCGGAGCGCCTGGATGCCCTCACGATGCCCGTCCTCGCCGTCGCGGGTGCCCTGGATGTCTCGGACGTGCCGGCGACCGCCGAGCACCTCGCGGCCGTCGTGCCCGGCGCCCGGGCGCTCATCCTCCCGGACGTGGCACATCTGGTCGGCCTCGAGGCCCCCGAGCGGCTGGCCGCGGAGATCGTGGCGCTGCTGGCGCTGCTCGCCCCGTGGGTCTGACGAGCCGACCCATCGGCCGGTTCCGAACCCGCCCGGACCGCACCGCACCCATCCCCACCGCACCGCAACGAGTGGGACAGGCCGGCCCCGGCCGGGGTACCCTTCCGGGGTCGCTCCCGCGACGAGGATGCCCCAGCATCCGCCGAGCGTCCGCCCCAGCGGTCGCCATGCAGCACAGATCCTCGGGAGGCCCGAACGATGCCCAGCGCCCATGCCCTGGCGCCGTCGCACCGTGCGACCACCCCGCGTCGAGCTCGCCGGCTCGCGGGGGCCGTGCTCATCGCCCTGTTGACGGCCCTGCTCGTGGTTCCGGCCATGCCTGCCGCGGCGGGTAACCGCTACCCCAGGCTCGAACGGCTGGCACTGTCGCTCATGAACTGCACCCGCTCCGGCGGCTGGGTCCAGGAGGACGGCAGCTGCACGGGACGCGACAGCGGGCGATTCAGCCCGTACGTGAAGCCCATCCCCCTCAGCGACGGGATCTCGGACAAGGTCGCCCGCCCCTACGCGCTGCGGCTCGCCAGGGCGGATGCGTGCATGCACACGCTCGCCGGCACCTCGATCGACCACCGGTTCACGGCCGCTGGCTTGCGCGGCACCACCAACGGCGAGAGCATCGGCTGCAGCAATGGCTACACCGTGCGCCAGATGGTCATCCGTACGCACCGCATGATGCAGGCGGAGAAGTCCTACAACGGCTGGCACTGGCGCAACATGAAGGATCGCGACTGGAAGCGCGTGGGTATCGGCGTCGCGGCATGGGGATCCGAATCGCGCGTGGTCTACGACTTCTACGGCCACTGAGGACCCGCCGGGTCCCGACGCCGACGCGTCAGACGGCCAGCGACACCGGGTGCACCGAGTGCGCCAACCCCGTGATCCAGGCCCGGGCACGATCCAGTTCACCCGCATCGAGCGGTCCCCGCATGCCTTCCACGGAGTAGCTCTCCGCGGGCGCCAGCAGGTTGCAGCCCGCCCCCGACAACAGCAGCGCGATCTGCTCCGCCGCGGACCCGGTCTCGCCGCGGTCGCCATGCGCCCGGGTATCGAACGCGGCAGCCGCACAGCCAGCGAAGCCGTGCGCCTCGAGCTGCCGGAGGAAGCCGCGCACGAGCAGTCGGTGGCCCTTGAACTGCGTCGGCGCCCCGACGACGAGCAGGTGGATGCCGGTGCCCCGGAGTTCCTCGGCCTCGTGGGCGCTTGCCACATCGACGGTGTGGATCACGGAAAGGGCGTCACCCATCTCCCGCGCGAGCCGCTCGGTTGTCCCGAACTGGCTGCCGTAGACGATCAGGACATGCATCGATCGGACTCCCTTGGGGCGCCACGCGTCATCGCGCCCGCGGCGCCACGGTCCGAGCATGGGCCTCGCGCGCGGCCCCGGCCCACCGCCGAAGCGCCCGAAGTCGGGTGTCCCTCGGCCCCCATCGGGCCACGCGGACGCGCCCGACCCGGCAGCCCCCACAGCCTCGGTCAGGCCTGTCGCTCATCCAGGCCTGTCGGGACATCCTCGCCCTCCAGCACTGCGACCACCTCCGGCGAGAGCCCCCCGTCGACGCATCCCCTCCGCACCCACCACCGCGACCGGATCGTCAGACGGCTGCAGGTCGGCCGGGTAGAACAGGAAGGCCTTGGTCTGGGCGCCGCCGAGACCGCCATGGGCGCCGACCGGGTGCTCGAACGGGGCGATCGCCGACATGCTCGAACGACTCCAGGCGGCGGAGGTTGCCCCATGGCACCCCAGACGGGGCCGATGGGCACATCAGCGCACCGGCAGGCTCGGGCATCCTCTGGGGTAGCGCAACCTCTCCCGCTTCCACCCGCCGACGGCCGGAACCCCGCACCGGACGTCGGATCCCGCAAGGGAACGGCGACCCGTCGACCCCTGGGTCGACGGGTCGCCTGTTGTCCCGGCCAGAGCCGCCGACCCCTTCAGCCGGTCGACCCGAACAGCCGGTCGAACATCGCGCGCACCGCGTCGAGCCTGAGTTCGATGGTGTACTGCTCCGGACCCGCGGCGGCGTACGTGCTGGGACCCAGGACCACGCTCTTGTAGCCGCTCAGGCGCGCCCGGCCGGCCAGCTCCACGAGAAGCGGCAACGCGCTGAGGGGCAGGTCCGTCTCCACGTGGCGCAGGGCGAGCTCCGCCAGCGCAGGCACCGCCTCGGCACCGTTCTGGAGAACCTTGGCGGCGGTCGCCATGACCAGCTGCTGCTGACGCTCGGCGCGCTGGTAGTCGCTGTCCGTGTAGCGCGTGCGTGCGAAGGCCAGGGCCTTGCTGCCGTCGAGGTGGTTGCGGCCCGCCTTGAGCTTCAGGCCCTTCTTGGAGAAGTGATTCATGGAGGTATCCCACAGCGCCTGGTCCAGGACCACGTCCACGCCCCCGATGGCATCGATCAGCCGGCGGACGCCCACGAAGCCCACCAGCACGTAGCCATCGATCTCGATGTCAAACGCGGTGGCCATTGCACGCGTCATCCGGCGCAGGGCCTGCTCGCGATCCGCGCCGCCGAGCTCGAAGCTCTGCAGCAGGCCGGTGATGCGACTCCCATAGACGTCGCCGTCCGCGATGGGCACGTTCACGGTGTCCCGTGGCAGGCTCGCCATCGCGACGCGTCCGGTCGCGGGGTCGATCGTTGCGACCATGATCGTGTCGGTGCGCTCGCCGATCACATCGCCGCGCGCGTCGCTGCCCAGGAACAGGACCGTGAAGCGCCCGTCCGCTCCGGCGATCTGCTCGAGACCGGCGATGGGCGGCATGGGGGTCGGCGGTGGCGTGGGCGCCGGGGTCGCCGTGGGCGCCACGCTCGGCGTGGGCGAGCCGCGCGGCCGGCGCGGCCGGCGCGTCGACTCGGCGGAGCCCGTGACGTCCGCTGTCGCGGCGGGCTGGCTCCGGCGGGGACGCGTGGTCGCTGCCGCGGACGCCGGGGGGGACGTGGGGCTTGAGACGGGACTGGCGCCCACCAGGTCGCACCCGGTAGCGACGACGAGCAGGCACAGCAGGCCGATCGCAAGGCGGCCGCGGGGGTGGGTCATGCGCACTGGACTCCGTGGTGGTCGCGTTTCCGCTGTCACGGCCCGGTGGATCTGGGCGCAACCCCCGAGCGCTGGTGCCCGATGGCACCAGGTGCGAGTCTACCGCGGGTCCCGCTCGGACGCCTCCAGATCGGTCTGCCCTGCGGGCTCGGGCCACGGGCCGGGCCTCACGAGGACGCGGAGGGCCCCGGGGCGGATCGTGGCGTCCAGGGCTCCCGGGCCAAGGTGGTCGCCGTCCACCTGGAGGGGCTCGTGGGGCAACGCCTCAAGGCGGACCGTGCGCCCCCGCAGGCGTAGCGTGCCGGCACCTTCGTCGTAGCCCAGGTCGGTGCGCACCAGGTGGTCGACCAGGCCCCGGACACCGGCCACCGGATTGCGGGCCGAGGCCACGAACACGTCGAACAGGCCATCGTCGGGGACCACGGGCAGGCGCGTCCTGATGAACCCCGGCACCAGCTCCGCGAAGTTGGTGACCAGCGCGATCGACCCGTCCAGCTCGAACATCTCGCCGTCCACCGTGACCCGGTAGGGCACCGCGCGGATGTTCGCGGCGAGCCACGCCGCCTGCACGAAGTACGCCGAGCGGCCCAGGCGCTTCTTGAGCCCGGGCGACGTGGACTGCATGACACGCGCGTCGAAACCGATCCCCGCGCCGACCATGAACGTCATGTGGCGCACCTCGGGGGCGAGGCCGGGGCCGGCATCGAGCTCCACCCGCACATCGCCCAGGTCGATGGTCCGGGGGGCGCCGTCGGCGAGCAGCGCCACGGCACCCTCCAGCGAGCCCGGCACGCCCAGGACGCCCGCCAGCACGTTGCCGGTGCCGCCCGGCACCATGCCCATGGGCACGCCGGTGCCGGACAGCGCCTGCGCGATGTCCTTGAGCGTACCGTCGCCGCCCACGCCCACCACCAGCCCGGCACCGTCCGCGACCGCCTGGCGCACGACCTCGATGGCGGCCGCCGCATCCGGCGGCATGGCGATCTCCGGCTCGACCCCATCGCGCTGCTCCAGCACGCGCCGCAGCCCGTCGATGAGCGTCGCGCGGGGGCCGGCTTCCTTCAGCCGCGACGCAGCCGGGTTGACGATGACAAGGGTGCGGGCCATGCCCGGAGCATCCCACAGGGCTGCGGCCCGCGCACGGTCGCACGCCGGGCGGAGGGTGCCGTGCGCTGTCGTGGAATCGCGACGGCCGCCCCGGGCTGGGACGGCCGTCGCCGCGGAGAAGTGGGTCAGTCCCTCACATCGTGGCGCCGGGTGCCGCGGGTGCCGCGGGTGCCGCCGCGGACGGCTCCTCGTCCCGGAACCCGAAGCGGCGCGACACTGCCGCCTTGCCACCGTCGGTGAGGGAGTAGATCACCGGGATGACGATGAGTGTCAGGAACGTGGCCGAGAATAGGCCACCGATGACCACCGTGCCCAGCTCGGCCGCGATGATGGAGCCCTCGGACAGGCCCGCCGCGACCGGCAGGAGGGCGAGGATCGTGGCCACCGCCGTCATGAGGATGGGCCGCACGCGGGTCCGACCGCCATGGATCAGGGCGACCTTGGTGGGCATCCCCTTGTGACGCAACTGTTCCACGAGGTCCAGGAGCACGATGGCGTTGGTGACCACGATGCCGATGAGCATCAGGAAGCCGATGAGGGCGCTGATGCCCAGCGGGCGGCCCGTGAGCAGCAGCGCAGGGAACGCGCCGATGGTCGCGAGCGGCAGGCTGAACAGGATGACGAGCGGGTCCACGAGCGAGCCGAAGACCAGCACCATCACGATGTAGACCACGAGGATCGCGAAGGCCATCGCGAAGAACAGCGAGCCGAAAGCCTCGCTCTGCTGCTGGGCCACGCCCGCGATGGTCACCTCGGCGCCGGGCGGGAGGGCGCCGTCCGTCGTCAGCGCATCGATGACCGCCTGCGTCTCACGCGTGATCCGGCCCTGGTCGTCACCCGTCACGGTCGCAGTGATGGTCGCTGCGGGCGAGCCGTTCACACGCGTCACGGACCCCTGGGCGTCCACCTGCTGGACGTCCGCGATCGTCCCCAGGGGCACCCGGTTGAGGGTCCCCACGGGCAGCTGCCGGAGCGCCTCGACGCTGTCCACCGAGCTGGCATCGACCGACAGGAACGCGGACACGATGCCCCCCGACTCGAGGGCGATGGAGCCCAGCGGCTGGCCCACGAGCACGGTCCGGATCTCGCCCGCCACCTGGGCGGTGGTCAGGCCCGCGATGATGGCCTTGTTGGGATCGACCGCGACGGACACCTGCGGCGCCGCCTCCGCGAGGTCGCTCTCCACGTTGGCGAGTCCCTCGATGCCGGCCAGCGCAGGCACGAGCGCCTGGCTGGCAGCCGCCACGTCCAGGCGGTCCTCGCCGCTCACGATCACCGAGAAGCCGCCGCCGCCGAAGCCCGATTGCTCCTCCACGGCGACCGTGAAGCCGTCCGCGGAGGCCGGCTGGAGCGCCGCGATCAGGGCCTCGGTCGTCGCGTCCAGATCCGCCGAGTCCACGAGTCGCACCGTGAGCTGGGCACTGTTGGAGGCACGGCCGCTGAATGCCGCCCGGAGGGTCTGGGCACCCGTGTCCGCATCACCCGGGATGGTCGACTGGACCAGCTCCACGCGGTCGTCCGCGAGCAGTGTCTGCTCCACCTGGTCGACCCGCGCGATGACCACATCGGTGCTGGCGCCCGTGGGTGGCACGACCGTGACGTCCAGGATCTTCTCGCCGCCGGAGTTGATGAAACTGGTGGGGATCATGGGCACCAGGGCGAGCGTCGCGATGAACAGCGCGAGCGTGATCGCCAGCGTGCCCCACTTGGTGACGCGACTCTTGAGCGCCAGCACGAGCGCCGGCGTGTACAGCCGCTGCCAGATGGTCTCCGGCAACTCGCCGTCCGGGTCGACCTTGACGGTGACCTTGCGCATGAAGAAGAACGCGAGGACCGGGATGACGGTCAGCGCGACGAGCAGCGAGGCGAGCAGGGCGAAGGCCACGGTCAGGCCGAAGGGCAGGAAGAACTGGCTCACGATGCCGCCCACGAAGCCGATGGGCAGGAACACCGCGACCGTGGTGATGGTGCTGGAAGTGATCGCCGCGGCCACCTCCCGGGTGCCCGAGAGGACCGCTTCCCCGATCGCCTCTCCCCTGGCCCGGTGCCGGAAGATGTTCTCGAGGACCACGATCGAGTCGTCGACGACACGCCCCACGGCGACCGCGAGTGCGCCCAGCGTGATGATGTTGATGGTCAGGCCGCCCAGGCCCATGGCAAGCAAGGCGATGAGGATGGACAGCGGGATGCTCACCGCGGCGACGAGGGTGGTGCGCAGGCTGAGCAGGAACACCCAGATGGTGATGATCGCGAAGAGGGCGCCCAGGAGGCCCTCCTTGACCAGGCCGTCGCGCGATTCCTTGATGAAGACCGAGAGGTCCTCGATGACCGTGATCTGCACCTCCGGGTGGTCGGCCTCGATCTCCGCGAAGGCCGCCGTGGTCGCATCGGCGACCTCCACGGTGTTGGCACCGGACGCCTTGGACACGGTCAGCGTCAGGGACGGCGCGCCGTTGGTGCGGGCATAGCCGGATTCCTGGACCTCCACGACCGCGATCGTGGCGACATCGCCCAGGCGGATCAGCTCCGGGATGGCGGTCGGCGTGGTCTGGGCGCCCGTGGGGGCGGTCGCTCCGGGTGCGCCGGCGCCCGGCGCGGGCATCCCCTTGGCGCCCACGATGAGGTTCTCCAGCTCCTCGACCGACGTGAAGCGATGCTCGGTGCTGATGGGCAGCCGCAGGCCGTCCTCGACGATCGTGCCCGACGGCAGCGTGATCTGGTTCGCACCGATGATGCCCGTGATCTGGGCCACGGAGATGCCCGCGTCCGCGAGCTTCACGGGATCGAGGCGGATGCTGAGCACCGCCGACGCGCCCCCCGACAGGTCAGCGGACGAGACACCCTCGAGCGACCGGACCTCCGGTGCCACGATCTCCCGCGCGATGCGGGCCGCCTCGACCGGGTCGGCGCCCTCCGCAGGCGCGATCGTGGCCACGATCACCGGCTGGTCGTTGAGGTTGAGCGAGGTGACCCGGGGGTCCACGCCGTCGGGGAGCGTCGCGGTCTCGAGCTGCGTCCCGATCGTGCTCAACGTCTCCTTGAGGTCCGTGCCGAAGGAGAACTGCGCCACGACCAGGGACAGCGAGTTGGCGGACGTGGACTGGAGCTGCTCCAGCCGGGGCACGTTGGCGAGCGCGCGTTCCACCGGCTCCGTGACCGTGGCGGCCACGTCCTCCGCCCCCGCACCCGGCAGCGCCGAGATGACGGTCACGATGGGCAGCTCGATGTCCGGCAGCAGCTCCTGGCGGAGCTGTCCCCAGGCGATGAGACCACTGAGGAACAGGCCGACCGCGATCAGGAGCACCACGCTCTTCTGGCGGAGGGCGAACTGGGTGAGCCGGCTCATCGGGTTCCTTCCTGTTGCGTGGGGCTGGCGGCGGTGGTGGCGGCGGTCTCCTCCGAGACCTGGTGGATGAAGCTGGTGAGGACGCGGTCGAGGGCTGCGAGGTCCTCGTCATCGATCGAACCGAGCATCGAGCGGACGCGCCGGGAACTCAGTTCCCGCATCCGCTCAAGGAGCCCCGTGCCCGCCTGCGTGACACGGACGACGACGTGCCGACGGTCGAGCTCGTCATGGCGCCGCTCGAGAAGCGCCTGGTCCACGAGCCGGTCGACCAGGCCCGAGGTCGTCGAGAGCGTCACGCCCAGGAGGTCCGCGAGCGCCGAGATATGGAGCGAGCCGCGGGACGCGACCACGTAGAGCGCCTTCATCTGGGCCATGGTCACGTCCAGGGTCAGGAACTCCGGCGCGTGCCCGCTGGCCACGCAGGTCATGAGCTCGTCGTAGCGTGCCGCGACCGCGTCTTCGAGCGCGTCGCGCTCGGCTCGGTCGGTCGCGGTGGGATCGTCTCCGTCGATGGTTCGGTCGCCTCCGATGTTGTGGTCGCACGGAATCATATGGCAGGGCCAAACCACGTGCAGGAGCCGTAGCGTCCCGGGCATCCGCTCGGGCCTCCGGTGCATCCGGATGGGACCGCCGCAGTCGGGGGACTGGCGGAAGATGGGGGCCGGTCGGAAGCGGGGGGCCTGCTAGCATCCGGCCCACGACCGCTGTGACCCCACTCGTCCCGCCCGGCCCGGCGCGCCGCCGCGCCGGCACCCAGCTCCTGACCTACGGCATCGTCGAAGTGCTGCTGCTCGGCGGGCTGTTCGCGGCGACGCTCCCGGTGTCCTTCATGGGCCGGGACGGCTTCGAGCGGCTGGATGAGACCATCGATGAGGTGGTCGCCGTCATCGGGAGCACGAGCGCCGCGCTGGACCAGGCGGACACCACGCTCGCGGGTGTCAGCGTGAGCCTGACCGAGACGGGCGCCGTCATCGACGAGGCGGCGGCGCTGGCGGGCATCGCCGCGGACGGCGCGACCGCGCTCGCGGAGCAGGTGGTCGGGTTCTCGCTCCTGGGCCAGAACCCGTTCGCAGGCGTCCAGCAGCCACTGCTGGACATCGGTGCGAGCCTCGGGGAGCTGGGTGTCCGGCTGGACACCGCGGGCGTTTCATCGGCGGACACCGCCCAGGACGTGGAGACGCTCGGGGCACGCCTGGGCACGGTCGCCGAGACGCTGACCGCCACCCGCGACCGACTCTCGAACGTGGACACCCAGCTGGGCGGCGCGGCCACGCTCGCCATCATCGTGGTACGCACCATCCTGGGCTGGCTCGCGGTGCCCGCGATCGCCGCGATCTGGGTCGGTCGGCTGTGGCGGGTGCAGAACCCGCGACACTGACCCCGGAGCGACCGGGGCGGGCACGACCGGCCTACAGGAAGTAGCGCGGGTTCACCGGCTCCCCGTCGAGCCAGACTCCCCAGTGGAGATGCGCCCCGGTGCTCTTGCCGGTGTTGCCCATCCAGCCGATGACCTGGCCGGCGCGGACCCGGGTTCCCTCCCGCAGCCCATCAGGCGTGCGCGGGATGAGGTGCCCGTAGGTGGTGAACAGCTTCGTGGAGTGACCGATGGTCACCGACCAGGACGCCAAGGAGCGCTTCTCGTCTGGGTCGTAGCCCACCCACAGGATCACCCCGTCGGCGGCCGCGACCACTGGTGCGCCATAGACCTTGACGATGTCGATCCCCCGGTGGAAGTGGGCGCAGTCCCCGTACGCTGGCTCCAGCGCGAATCCGGTGCAGCCGTACTCCTGGGAGATGCGGCCCTGCAGCGGCCAACGGAACGTGCCGTTGAACGCGGATGGCAGCCGTCCCGCATGACGCTCCTTCTCCACGAGCGCCTGGATGCGCGACGTGAGGCGGGCCGCCGTTCGCTTCTGGTCGGCGATGGCCTCGGCGACCTGCTCCCGGGTCCTCGCGAGGTCACGGAACTGCGACTGCTGGTCCGCCCGCAGCTCCTGGGTGGTCGCACGCCGCTCGGCCAGGCGCTTCTCCGCAGCGAGCAGCCGATCGCGGCCCACGGCGAGCTCCTCCGCGGAACGGGCGACGGAAACGCGCAGCTGGTCGGTCTCCCAGCGCAGCTGCCGGATATCCCGGCGGCGGATGTCGAGCGCCTGCTGGTCCCGCTCGATGCTCTCGGCGACCTCGCGGTCGTGCTGGGCGAAGTCCATCAGGCCTTCTTGGGTCACCACCACGTCCACGAAGGAGGTCGCCCCGATGACCTGCTCCCACATGGGCGTCTGGCCCGTTCGATACGCCGCGGCGAGGCGTTCGCCCAGGGCGTGCCGGCGCTCGCGCAGGTCTGCCGCGAGCTCCTCCGCCTGGGCGGAGAGCTGATCGAGGCTCCAGTCGAGCAGGTCCACCTGGTCCACCAGCTCATCGTGCTGCCGCCGGGTGTCCGCGAGCACCGCCCGCGCCGAGGCCACCTCGGCCTCCACGTCCGCGAGGGTCGACGTGAGGTCCTTGAGCTTGTCCGTGGTCCGATCCATGCGCATAGAGAGCGTCCGCGTGGACTGGCGCAGGCGTGCGAGGCGCTCCGCCTGGTTCTCGATGCGGCCGTGGATGGACTCCCGCTGGCGCCGCGCGACCGTGATCGGATCATCCTTCTGGCGACCCCAGGGGTCGCCGGCGCCGCTCGCGGGGAACGGCACGAGCGTGGTCAGCAGGAGGAGGGTCGAGAGGGCCGTCGCAGCCAGCCGTCGACTCCGCGAGGAAAGAGTGGGCACGCCAGCGACGATGACGCACCACCCCGCGCGAGGTCAAAGACCCGGAGGTCCCATCCTCCCCTGACCCGACCAGACCGTCCGGGAGGCGTGCGCCTCTCGGACGGTCGAACATCACTTGCTCGTCTGGCGGTACTTGCGCACCCCCAACGGGGCGAACACGGCCACGATGACCACGATCCACATGAGCGTCACCAGGATGGGCTCCTGGCTGGGCAGGTTGTCCGTGGCGAACGGGTTGGGGTTGCCGAACAGCTCCCTGGTGGCCGCCGTGAGCGTGCTCACCGGGTTCCATTCGGCGATCGGCTGGAGCCAGGTCGGCAGGCTCGCGATGGGCACGAACGCGTTGGACACGAACGTGATGGGGAAGATGACGATGAACGAGACCTGCTGGGCGACCTCCACGGAGGGCACCGAGAGGCCCAGCCAGACGCCGATCCAGGACATCGCGAACGTGAACAGGAGCAGCAGCCCCACGCCCGCGAGGAACTCCGGGATGCTGGAGTTGACGCCCCAGCCCACGGCGAGGCCGGACACCATGAGCACCACGAGGATGCCCATGTTGTAGACCACATCCGCCACGGTGCGGCCCGACAGGACGGCGGAGTTGGCCATGGGCAGCGACCGGAAGCGGTCGATGATGCCCTTCTTGCTGTCTTCCGCGAAGCCGATGGCCGTCGTGGCCGAGGCGAAGGCGAGCGTCTGCACGAAGATGCCCGGCATCAGGTACTCGCGGTAGGCGTTCGGGTCGGTGTAGCCCGGCAGCATGATGGCGCCGCCGAACACGAACGCGAACAGCAGCACGAACATGATCGACTGGAGGATCGCGAAGATCGCGAGCTCCGGGATGCGCGGGATGCGCTTGAGGTTGCGCCAGGTGACGACGAGCCCGTCGTTCCATGCCTGACGGATGCCGCCCACGGGCACCGGATGTCCGCTGACCTGCGCGCTCATGCTGCCTTCCCCCGGCTCGTGCCGGCATCCTTCGCGGCCCCGACCGCGGCGTCGACCTCCTCCACCGGGCGGCCGGTGAGGGTCAGGAACACGTCGTCCAGCGTGGGCCGGCGCAGGCCGATGTCGTCGATCTCGATGTTCGCGTCCAGCAGGTCCCGCGCGATGACCACGAGGCGACCGGCGCCGCCCTCGCTGGGCACCGTGAGGCGTCGGGTGTGCTCGTCCACGCTCAACTCATGCTGGGTGTCGCGGACAAGGATCTCGCCCGCCAGCGCGAGGTCAGCCTTGTTGCGCACCACGACCTCGATGCGCTCGCCTCCGACCTGTGACTTGAGCTCGTCGGCGGTGCCGCGAGCGATGATGCGCCCGTGGTCCACGACCGCGATCGTGTCCGCCAGCGCGTCCGCCTCCTCGAGGTACTGGGTGGTCAGGAGCAGCGTCGTGCCGTCCCGCACGAGGCTCCGGATGACCTCCCACATGCCCATCCGGCTCCGGGGATCAAGGCCCGTCGTGGGTTCGTCCAGGAACAGCAGCTGCGGCCGCCCGATGAGCGCGCTCGCGAGGTCAAGCCGCCGGCGCATGCCGCCGGAGTACGTCTTGATGGTGCGGTCCTTGGCATCGACCAGGTCGAACTGCTCCAGCAGGTCGCCCGCGCGCCGCTTCGCCTCCGCGCTCGGCAGCTGGTAGAGCCGCCCGAACATCCAGAGGTTCTCGGCGCCGGTGAGGTTCTCGTCCACGGCAGCGTACTGGCCGGACAGCCCGATGACCGAGCGCAGCTGCTGCGCCTGGCGCACGACATCGAACCCGGCCACCGTCGCCTTGCCGGCGTCCGGCCGGAGCAGCGTGGCGAGGATGCGCACGGTGGTGGTCTTGCCCGCGCCGTTGGGGCCAAGCAGGCCCAGCACGGTCCCCTGCTCGACCGTGAGGTCCAGACCATCGAGGGCTCGGACCTCCGACTTGCGGGACTTGTAGATCTTCACCAGGCCTTCGGCGGTGATGACGCTCACGGCGTCACCGGGTGGGGGCTGCTGCGCTCCGGCGCAGCACCGGGGATGGGGGGCATCGTAGGGCTCCTCGTGGGGGGACGCGATGGAGGTCGCGTGATGGATGGCGATGGGTGGATCGGCACATCGGGACGCGCGGAGCGCATGGTAGCAGCCGGTCCGGTCACATCCTGTCAGGTTCTCAGCCCGCGGACGGTTCGACCATCTGGGCGATCTGGATGAGGTTGCCGCACGTGTCGTCGAAGACGGCGGTGGCGACCGGCCCCATGGTGATGGGCTCCTGCGTGAACACCACGCCCAGGGCCTTGAGGCGCGTGGTCTCCGCGAGCAGGTCCTTGACCGCGAACGAAGCGAACGGGATGCCGTCCGCCACCAGTGCCTCCTTGAACGGCGGGACCGCAGGGTGCGCCTCCGGCTCCAGCACCAACTGGACGCCATCGGGATCGTCGGGTCCCGTGAGCGTCAGCCACCGGTGCTCGCCAAGGGGCACATCGACCGCCGGGCGGAACCCCAGGACGTCCGCATAGAAACGGAACGCCTTCTCCTGGTCGTCGACGAAGACGCTGGTGAGGTAGAGCTTCATGGGGTTCCTCCATCGCGGGTCCCGGGGAGCCATCGATCCACGATGTGCTCGATGGGGCCGGGGTCCAGGGAGTGGCGGCGGCACCGGCCGTCGCGGCGCACCAGCACCAGGCCGACGTCCTCCAGCACGTCGAGGTGCTGCGAGACCGCCTGGCGCGAGGATGTGCGGCCGTGCCGCATCAGCAACCGCGCGCACAGCTCGAACAGCGTCTGGTCGTCCCGCTCGGCGAGCTCATCGAGGATGGCCCGCCGCGTGGGGTCCGCGAGCGCCTTGAACACGTCTCCCACACCGCGGATGATAGGCAAGTCCCCACTTGCATGTCAAGCGCGCTGCACGGCCACCTGCGCGCGGCGGTGTTCGAGAAAGCGCCGCTCGATGGGGTTGGTGACCGTGGCGAGCGCGGCCTCGTAGGCCTCCGCGGCTTCACTGCGCAGATCCAGGCGACGCAGCAGGTCCGCGCGTGCGGCGTGGTAGAGGTGGTAGCCGTCCAGCGCGCCGTCCGTGTCCAGCCGGGCCAACTGCGCGAGGCCGGCCTCCGGGCCATCGCGCATCGCGATCGCGACCACATGGTTGAGGGCCACCACCGGGCTGGGCGTCATCCGCAGAAGCGCCTCGTAGAGCGCCGCGATCTCCGCCCAGTCGGTCGTCTCGGAGTTCGTGGCGGCACCATGGATGGCGGCGATGGCGGCCTGGAGCTGATAGGGGCCAGGCTGGCGGATGCGCAGCGCCCGGTCCAGGACCGCCTCTCCCTCCACGATCCGCGCCCGGTCCCACGTGGACCGGTCCTGATCGTCCAGCAGCACCAGCTCGCCGTCCGCGTCCACGCGTGCCTCACGCCGGGCGTCGTGGAGCAGCATCAGCGCCAGCAGCCCGTGCACTTCCGGCTCGTCGGGCATCAGCGCTGCGAGCAGCCACGCCAGCCGGATCGCCTCGTTGCACAGCTCGCGGCGGATGAGCGCCTCGTCGGACGTCGCGGCATACCCTTCGTTGAACACGAGATAGAGCACCGCGAGCACCGACCCCAGACGGTCCGGCAGCTCATGGGCCGGCGGCACGCGGTACGGGATGCCCGCGTCGCGGATCTTCTTCTTCGCCCGCACGATGCGTTGCGCCAGCGTCACCTCCGGCACCAGGAAGGCGCGCGCGATCTCCGGCGTGGTGAGGCCTCCCAGGGTTCGCAGGGTGAGTGCCACCTGCGCGTCGGTCGGGAGCGCGGGATGGCAGCAGGTGAAGATCAGCCGCATCCGGTCGTCGAAGGGGCCATCCTCGCGGCCCAGCAGCCCGCTCATGCCACCCACCGCCTCCGCGTCCTCCTCCGCCTGCCGGCGCAGCAGCGGATCCTTGGTGCGCAGCAACCGGACGCGTCGGACACGGTCGATGGCCTTGTTGCGTGCGGCCGTGACGATCCAGGCGCCCGGGTTGTCCGGCACGCCATCACGCGGCCAGCGCTCGAGCGCGACCAGAAGCGCGTCGGACAGCGCCTCCTCGGCACGATCGAAGTCGCCCAGGACCCGGATGAGCGTCGCGATGGCACGACCCTGCTCCTCGCGGAAGACATGCTCGACCGCCGCGGCCGCGGCCGCGTCACCGGACCTGCCCTCGGCCGGCGTGGTCAGCCCGGGGCCTGTCGGGTCGCGCACCGCTGGGCGGAACGTCCGGTCATGGGCACGCCGTCATGCTCGCCCATCCGGTCCTGCGCCATCCACGTGGAGGCAGCGGATCGAGCTTCGTCATCCCGGGTCAGCCGCTGGGATGTCATCGCGTTGCTCCTCAGGTGCTGGCGGTCCTCGTGATCGCCGTCACGATAGCGACGAATCGCAGGGCCACGAATCGACCGATACCCGGCCGATCAAGCGGCGTTGTGCTCGTCGCGCCACGCGACCCAGGTGCGGATCACGGCCGGATCGAAGCTGGTGCCGTCCATCCCGATGGTGATCTGGGTGATGCCCGCGTCCAGCAGCGCCTGCGCGGCCGCCACGCCACCCGGGCGCGCACCCGCCGACCGCTCGATCTCGCCCGGGTCGCGGCCCAGGCGGCGGCAGTGGTCGTCCAGGATGGCGTTCTTGCGCTTGAGCGTCTCCGCATCCCCGAAGCCGTGCCACGTGTCCGCGTGCTGGGCGGCGATGCGCAGGGTCACCTTCTCACCGCCGCCGCCCACCAGGATCGGGATGCGCCGGGTGGGCGCCGGATTGCCGGCCGCCATGCGGGCGATGGTGCGCGGCAGATCGGCGTCAAGGGCACGCAGCCGGCTGGGCGCATCGCCGAACGCATAGCCGAAGGCGTCGTAGTCGCGGATCTGCCAGCCGGCGCCGACGCCCAGGATCAGCCGACCGCCACTGATGCGGTCGACCGTGCGCGCCATATCGCCCAGCAGCTCCGGGTTGCGGTAGCTGTTGCAGGTCACGAGCGCGCCGATCTCCACGCTGGTGGTCATCTCCGCCATGGAGCCCAGCATCGTCCAGCACTCGAAGTGCTTGCCGTCGGGGTCGCCCATGAGCGGGAAGAAGTGGTCCCAGTTGTAGACGATGTCCACACCGATCTCCTCGGCGGTGAGCACCATGTCCCGCAGCTGGGCGTACTCACCGTGCTGCGGCTGGACCTGGGCGGCGATGCGGATGGGTCGAACGGCGGTCATGGGTCGCTCCTTGGCGGGGGTCTACCGAAGAGGGTTCGCAACAGCACGCGGGGCGGTTTCCCGGCCCGCGTCGAAGATGGCGTTGCTGGCCCGGCGCCTCGCGCCGAGGGTGCCGCTACTTGTCGCGCTCGGCCGCGCCGGCGATGGCCGCCTGTGCCGCAGCCAGCCGCGCCACCGGGACGCGGAACGGCGAGCACGAGACATAGTCCAGGCCGATCTCGTGGCAGAACGCGATCGAGTCGGGGTCGCCACCATGCTCGCCGCAGATGCCCAGCTCGATGTCCGGACGGGCCTTGCGACCCTTCTCCACGGCGATGCGCATCAGCTGACCCACGCCCTCCCGGTCCAGGGTCTGGAACGGGTTGACGGGCAGGATCTTGTCCTCGACGTACTTGAGCAGGAAGCCGCCCTCGGCGTCGTCACGGCTGTAGCCGAACGTCATCTGGGTCAGGTCGTTGGTGCCGAAGCTGAAGAACGAGGCCTCCGTGGCGATCTCGTCGGCGGTCAGGGCGCCACGGGGCACCTCAATCATGGTGCCGAACTTGTAGTCGACCGTGACGCCCGCCTTGCTCTCGACGGCTGTGGCCTCCGCCTCCAGTAGCCGGCGCGTCTGGCGCAACTCGTTCACGTGGCCCACCAGCGGGATCATGATCTTGGCGATGGGGTTGCCGCCCGCCTTCTTGACCGCGATCTGGGCGTTGAGGATGGCCCGGGTCTGGATCTTCACGAAGTCGGGGATCATCAGCCCCAGCCGGCAGCCGCGCAGGCCCAGCATCGGGTTCTGCTCGTGCATCGACCTGATGGCCGCGAGCAGCTCCTTGTCCTCCGCGGACGCCGCATCGCCAGCCCGGGTCACCTTGACCAGCTGGTCCTCGAGGTTGGGCAGGAACTCGTGCAGGGGCGGGTCGATGAGCCGGACCACGACCGGCA
>Ga0105047_10003324_pt1 | contig 28347 bp, 25 predicted proteins | sample MAT04_FD_78384 | JGI IMG/M metagenome (GOLD analysis project Ga0105047, IMG submission 78384) | Freshwater microbial communities from Lake Fryxell liftoff mats and glacier meltwater in Antarctica - MAT-04 (megahit assembly) | ecosystem: Environmental > Aquatic > Freshwater > Ice > Liftoff... | reverse complement strand
AGGTTGCTCTCGCAGGTGCGAGATGCGATGCACCGCGTGGCGGATTTTTCCCTTATTTCAGGCTAGAACGAGGCCGGCATGGTTGTGGACAGCAAGGTCATGACGCGTTGGGTCTATGCCTTTGGCGGCGGGAGCGCCGACGGCGATTCCTCCATGAAGAACCTGCTCGGCGGCAAGGGCGCCAACCTGGCCGAGATGAGCGCGCTGGGCCTGCCCGTTCCCCCCGGATTCACCGTCACCACCGAGGCATGCGTCCACTACTACGCCAACAGCCAGGCCTATCCGCCGCAGCTGAAGGCAGAGGTCGATGCCGCCCTCGCCCAGGTCGAAAGCCTGACTGGCAAGGCTTTCGGCGACGCCGCCAACCCGCTGCTGGTGTCGGTGCGCTCGGGCGCCCGCGCCTCGATGCCGGGGATGATGGATACGGTGCTGAACCTGGGGCTCAACGACCAGACCGTCGAGGGGCTCGCCAAGCTGTCCGGCGACCGCCGCTTCGCCTTCGACAGCTATCGCCGCTTCATCCAGATGTATTCCAACGTGGTCCTCGACATGGATCACCACACCTTCGAGGAGATCCTCGACGACGCCAAGGACGTCAAGGGCGCCTCCGTCGATACCGACCTGACCGCCGAGGACTGGGAGGACATCGTCTCGGACTACAAGAAGGTGGTCGAGCGCGAGCTGGGTAAACCCTTCCCCCAGGACCCCCAAGCCCAGCTCTGGGGCGCTGTCGGGGCCGTCTTTGCGTCGTGGATGAACGACCGCGCCAAGTTCTATCGCAAGATGCACGACATCCCCGAAAGCTGGGGCACGGCGGTCAATATTCAGTCGATGGTGTTCGGCAACATGGGGGAGACCTCGGCCACCGGGGTCGCCTTCACCCGCAATCCGTCCAATGGCGACAACCGCCTCTACGGCGAGTTCCTGATCAACGCCCAGGGCGAAGACGTGGTCGCCGGCATCCGCACCCCCCAGGCCCTGACCCTCGCTGCGCGGCAGGAGATGGGGGATGTCGCCCCGTCCATGGAAGAAGCCATGCCGACGGTGTTCGCCCAGTTCAAGGGCGTGGTCGAGCGGCTTGAGCGCCACTACCGCGACATGCAGGACATCGAGTTCACCGTCGAGCAGGGCAGGCTCTATATGCTGCAGACCCGGGGGGGCAAGCGCACCGCCAAGGCGGCGCTGAAGATCGCGGTCGACATGGCCAACGAGGGCATGATCAGCCGCGAGGAGGCGATCCTGCGCGTCGAGCCTCAGTCGCTGGACCAACTGCTGCACCCGACCATCGACCCCGCCGCCGAGCGCGACCTTCTGACCACGGGGCTTCCCGCTTCGCCCGGGGCGGCGACCGGCAAGGTGGTGTTCGACGCCGACGAGGCCGAGGTCGAGGGCCAGGCCGGCCGCGCCGTGATCTTGGTGCGCGAAGAAACGTCGCCGGAAGACATTCACGGCATGCATGCGGCGCGGGGCATCGTCACCGCGCGCGGCGGCATGACCAGCCACGCCGCCGTGGTCGCCCGCGGCATGGGGCGCGCCTGCGTGTCCGGCGCTGGGGAACTTCAGATCGATGTCAAGGCGGGCGAGTTCCGCGTGCGCGGCCGCACCGTCAAGGCCGGAGACATCATCACCATCGACGGCTCGACCGGCCAGATCCTGCTGGGCGACGTCAAGATGATCGAGCCGGAGCTGACCGGCGACTTCGCTGCCCTGATGGTCTGGGCCGACGCCGCCCGCCGCCTGAAGGTGCGCGCCAATGCCGAGACCCCGCTGGACGCCCGCACCGCTCGCGGCTTCGGCGCCGAGGGTATCGGCCTGTGCCGCACCGAGCACATGTTCTTCGACGAGGATCGCATCGCCGCCGTGCGCGAGATGATACTGGCCGACGACGAGGCCGGCCGCCGCGCCGCCCTGGCCAAGATCCTGCCGATGCAGCGGTCGGACTTCATCGAGCTGTTCACGATCATGGCCGGCCTGCCGGTGACGATCCGCCTGCTCGACCCGCCCCTGCACGAGTTCCTGCCGCATAACGAAGAGGATCTCGTCGCCGTCGCTCAGGCGACCGGCTTTGACCCCGCCAAGCTGATGCGGCGGGCCAAGGAGCTGCACGAAACCAACCCGATGCTCGGTCACCGCGGGTGCCGCCTGGGGGTGTCCTACCCCGAGATCTACGAGATGCAGGTGCAGGCCATATTCGAAGCCGCCTGCGATCTGGCAGCCAAGGGTCAGGCGCCGATCGTCGAGGTCATGCATCCGCTGGTGGCCAAGGGCGAGGAGATGAAGTTCCTGCGCGAGCTTACCGACCGTATCGCCCGCGCCGTGATAGCCCGGACCGGCGTCACGGTGGACTACAAGGTCGGCGCCATGATCGAACTGCCGCGCGCCTGCGTGCGGGCGGGCGACCTGGCCGACTATTCGGAGTTCTTCTCGTTCGGCACCAACGATCTGACTCAGACCACGTTCGGCATCAGCCGCGATGACAGCGGCCGCTTCCTGAACGCCTATCTCGACAAGGGCATCTATGAAAAGGACCCCTTCGTCACCCTCGATCAGGCGGGGGTCGGGGACCTGATCTCGATCGCGGCCGAGCGCGCGCGCAAGGTGCGGCCCGAGGTCAAGCTGGGCATCTGCGGAGAGCACGGCGGCGATCCGGCCTCCATCGCCTTTTGCGAGAGCGTCGGCCTCGACTACGTGTCCTGCTCGCCGTACCGCGTCCCGATCGCCCGGCTCGCCGCAGCCCAGGCCGCGCTGACGACCGGATGACCCAGCCCGGCCGCCGCACGCTTGTGACGCGCGCCGTTCCCGCCTAGTTTCCGCCCTCACCTGGGCCGTTTTCGCCGCGAGCGTATGTCAGACACCCCGCGCCACTATCTCGAGTTCGAACGGCCCATCGCCGATCTCGAGGCCAAGATCGAGGAATTGTCGCACCTGTCGGAGACGGCCGGGGCGGGGGATTTCGAAGCCGAGCTGGAGTCCCTGCGGGGCCGCGTGGCTGTCCTGCGTAGTGAGGCATACGACCGCCTCGACCCCTGGCAGAAGACCCAGGTGGCCCGCCATCCCCAACGCCCGCATTTCCTCGACTATGCCGAGACCCTGATCGAGGAGTTCGTCGAGCTTCGCGGTGACCGCAAATTTGGCGATGACCAGGCCATCATCGGCGGACTGGGGCGTTTTCGCGGCGTGCCCGTCGTGGTGATGGGCCACGAGAAGGGTCACGACACCGCCACCCGGGTGACGCACAATTTCGGCATGGCCAGGCCGGAAGGCTACCGCAAGGCCGTGCGGCTGATGGACATGGCCGAGCAGTTCAATCTGCCGGTGCTGACCTTCGTCGATACCGCGGGCGCCTATCCCGGCGTCGGGGCTGAGGAACGCGGGCAGGCGGAGGCCATCGCCCGCTCGACCGAACGCTGCCTGACGCTCGGCACGCCGATGATCGCGGCCATCACGGGGGAGGGCGGCTCGGGGGGCGCCATCGCCCTGGCGGCCGCCAACAAGGTTCTGATCCTGGAACATTCGATCTATTCGGTGATCTCCCCCGAGGGCTGCGCCTCGATCCTGTGGCGCGACGGGGCCCGGGCCAAGGACGCCGCCGAGGCCATGAAGATCACCGCCCAGGACCTGATCCCGCTGAGGATCGTCGATCGCATCATCGCCGAGCCGCCGGGCGGGGCCCATTCCGACCCGGAAGCGGCCATGACCGCCGTCGGCGACGCCATCGAGGAAGAACTCAAGGCCCTGTCCAACCTGTCCCCCCAGGGACTGCGCCGCCAGCGGGCCGAGCGGTTTTACGAGATCGGCCGCGTGTTCGGATGAACCTCCGCACCGCGTCCTAGGCGCCTGTCCGCCATGACGCAGCAAGCGCCTGCCTCTGTCCCGCCGATCTGGCGCCGGCGGCCCTGGCAGGTCGCCGCCGGCGCCGCCGGCCTGACCCTGCTGCTGGTGGCCTGGGTCCTATGGGCCCTGCCGGTAGGGCGGGCTTTGGAGCCTCTGGCCAGCCCGACCCTGATCATGGTCGACAGCGACGGCAAGCCCTTCGCTCGGCGCGGCGCCTACAAGGAGGCGCCAGTGGATGTGGTCGACCTGCCGCGCCATGTGCCCCTGGCGTTTGTCGCCATCGAGGATCGGCGCTTCTACAGTCACGGCGCCCTGGACTGGCTGGGGCTGGCGCGGGCGGTCCGCAACAACTGGAACCGCGGCCGGATGCGGGAGGGCGGCTCCACCATCACTCAGCAGCTGGCCAAGAACGCCTTCCTGTCCAACGACCGGACCCTGCGCCGCAAGATCCAGGAGGTGCTGATCGCCTATTACCTCGAAGCCCGGCTCTCCAAGGACGAGATCCTGTCGCGCTATCTGTCGGCCATCTATTTCGGCGACGGGGTGTTCGGCCTGCGCGCCGCCGCGCGGCACTACTTCGACAAGTCGCCCGAAGACCTGACGATCAGCGAGGCGGCCATGCTGGCCGGGGTGGTCAAGGCGCCGTCAAACCTGGCGCCGACCCAGGATCTGGCCGCAGCGCGACGGCGGGCGAAGTTGGTGATCGCCGCCATGGTGCGCGAGGGCGTGGTCACCCAGCGCCATGCCCGGCAGGCGCCCCGGGTGAGGCTCAAGGCCGGGCGGCAGGAGCTGCCGGTGGGTTCCTACTTCGCCGACTGGGTGTCTCCTGAGGCCAAACAGGTCTTCGAGCGGGCTTACGGCGAGGTCGTGGTGCCCACGACCTTGGACGCCCGGCTGCAGCGGCAGGCCGAGCGGATCGTGCGCCGGACCCTGGCCGGCCCCGGGCGCGCCGCCGGCGCCGGCCAGGCCGTGCTGGTGGCCATGCGCGCCGACGGCTCGGTGGTGGCTTTGGTCGGCGGGCGCGACTACCAGGCCAGCCAATTCGACCGCGCGTCCGACGCCCGCCGTCAGCCTGGATCGACCTTCAAGCTGTTCGTCTATCTGGCGGCTCTGCGTCAGGGGATGACCCCGGACAGTCTGGTGCTCGACGCTCCCCTGGAGATCGACGGTTGGTCGCCGCAGAACCACGATGAAGCTTACGCCGGCAAGCCGATAACCCTGCGCCGCGCCTTCGCCCGGTCGAGCAATGTCGCCGCCGTCCGTCTTGCTGAGCAGACTGGCCGCGACGGGGTGATCCGAGCCGCCCGCGATCTCGGTGTGGCCGGCCCCTTTCCGCGCGGGCCGACCTTGGCGCTTGGCGCTGGGTCGATGACCCTGATGGAGCTGACGGCGGCCTATGCTGCGGTGGCTTCCGGCCTAGCTCCCGTGACCCCGCATGGCCTGACCCAAAACCGTCCGCGCTCGGCTCCCAGGAGGCTAGACCCGCGGGAACGGGCGCAACTCCTGGACCTGCTGCAGGCGGTGGTGACCAGCGGCACGGGACGCGCCGCGGCGTTGCCCCAGGCCGTCTATGGCAAGACCGGCACCAGCCAGGATTACCGGGACGCCTATTTTGTCGGCTTCACGGACGACCTCGTCGTGGGCGTGTGGCTCGGCAACGACGACAACACCCCGATGAACCGGGTGGCCGGGGGAGGCCTGCCTGCCCAGATGTGGCGACAGTTCGTCAGCGTCGCCGTCCGGCCTAAGACGGCTTCACCGCGGGCGCCCGCCAGATCAGCCCCTCCGGTTTTGGAGGAGAGCGAGCCGCTGGAGGTCGTTCCAGCCGAGGCCGCCGCCGAGGTTCGCTCCATCGACGACCTGCTGCAAGGCGAGCCCACAGCCCCGATCGAGGATTCGCGGTCTGCCGCGCCGCCCTAGGCTCCGGACTCAATAGGCGATCTCTTGGATCTGAAAGATTTCAAATAGGTCGTCATCCCGGACGGCCCGCAAGGCCCGATCCGGGACTGAGCAGATCCTCCTCACCGTTCCGCACGGCGCCGTCGCGCTGCCGGATCCCGGCTCTCCGCTACGCTGCGGCCGGGATGACGGTAGGGGAGGCGAAGCAATCGAGTGCAGACCCTAGCCCGTCGGCGGTCTCAGTTTGTCGCCTTGTCGGGCAGGTCGATCCACGCGAAGGCGACATCGCCCGTCGGTTCATAGTCGCCGCGGGTGGTTTCCTGTTCCCAGGCGTTGTCGCCCCATCGAGAGACGAAGGCCGAGACCAGGCTGGTCATGGGCGACCGGAAGGCGACGATAATCCGCGATCCGTCGCGCGGCGCGATGTCGATAGGTCTCCAGGTCATGTGCGTTTCCTAGGTCCTGATCAGACTGGTCAGATCAACGTCCCATGGCAATGCTTGAACTTCTTTCCTGATCCACACGGGCAGGGCGCATTACGCCCGCTGGCCTGCCAGCCGGCCGGCAGGGCGCTGGCGGGAAGGGCCTCGCGCTGGTCGGCGGGCAAAGTGGCCAGGCCCCCGCCGCGCTCGTTCTCGCCGGTCAGCGGGTTCATGTGCATCTCGGTCAAGCCCACCAGCGGTTCGGGCTCCGGTTCGGCGAACTGGAACTCCACCGTCATCAGCCAGCGGGTGACGTTCTGGCGCAGGTCGAGCAGCAACCGCTCGAACAGTGAGAAGGCTTCGGTCTTGTATTCGTTCAGGGGGTCGCGCTGACCATAGCCGCGAAGGCCGATGACGTTGCGCAGATGGTCCAGATGCATCAGGTGCTCGCGCCACTGCATATCGACCATCTGCAGCAGGAAGTTTTTCTCGACGCCGCGCATCTGTTCGGGGCCGATCAGACCCAGGCGCTCCTCGGCGCGCGCGTCCGCCGCGGCCAGGATTCGGTCGAAAATCTCTTCGTTGGCGATACCTTCTTCGGCGGCCCAGTCCTTGAGCGGCAGTTCGAGCCCGAGCAGAGCGCGAACCCGCTCGTCAAGACCTTCGATGTCCCACTGCTCGGCATAGGCCTTGGGCGGCAGGTGCCGGGTGACCAGATCGTCGACGGTGTCGCGGCGCATGTCGGTGACGATTTCCGACAGGTCGGCCGACTCCATGAACTCCTGACGCTGCTCGAACACGGCCTTGCGCTGGTCGTTCACCACGTCGTCGTATTTCAGCAGGTTCTTGCGGATTTCATAGTTGCGCGCCTCGACCTTGCGCTGGGCGGTGGCGATGGCCGAGTTGAGCCACTTGTGGGTGATCGCCTCGCCTTCTTGGACGCCGAAGGTGCGCATGATCGAGTCGAGCCGCTCGCCGGCGAAGATGCGCAGCAGGTCATCTTCGCACGAGAGGAAAAACTTCGAGGTCCCCGGATCGCCCTGGCGGCCGGTGCGGCCCCGCAACTGGTTGTCGATGCGGCGGCTTTCGTGCCGCTCGGTGCCGAGAACGTAAAGCCCGCCGGCGGCGAGGGCGGCCTGCTTGTGTTCGGCGACTTCGGCCTCGATCTCGCCCTGCCGGGCGGTGGCCATCTCGGCCGTCACCTCCAGGCCGAGACCGAGTTGCTCCTGGCGCCATTTCAGCACCCGCATGTCGATGTTGCCGCCCAGTTGGATGTCGGTGCCGCGCCCGGCCATGTTGGTGGCGATGGTCACCGCGCCGGGCATGCCGGCGTCGGCGACGATGCTGGCCTCTTGCTCATGGTAGCGGGCGTTCAGGACCTGGTGCGGGATGCCCTTGCGGGTCTTGCCGTCGTGCTCGAAGCTGTGCTCGTTGAGCATCTCCGACAAGGTCTCGGACTTCTCGATCGAAACCGTGCCGACCAGGATCGGCTGGCCGCGGACGTAGCAATCCTCGATCTGGCTGATGATCGCCGCGTTCTTCTCGCCGGCGGTCCTGTAGACCTCGTCGTCGATGTCGATCCGAACCACCGGACGGTTGGTGGGGATTTCCGAGACGTCCATCTTATAGATGTCGCCGAACTCCTGGGCCTCGGTCGCGGCGGTGCCGGTCATGCCCGACAGCTTGGCGTAGAGGCGGAAGTAATTCTGGATCGTCACTGAGGCCAGGGTCTGGTTCTCGGGCTGGACCTCGACGCCTTCCTTGGCCTCGATCGCCTGGTGCAGGCCCTCCGACAGCCGCCGCCCGGTCATCATCCGGCCGGTGAACTCGTCGATGAGGATCACCTCGCCGGCCTTGATGATGTAGTCCTTGTCGCGCTGGTAGATCACATTGGCCCGCAGGGCCTGATTGATGTGGTGCACCGCCGAGATGTTGGCGGGATCGTAGAGGCCGGCGGAGTCCGGCTCCAGGTGGTCGCCCTCGACCAGCATCTCCTCGATCTTTTCCGAGCCGTATTCGGTGATCAGGACCTGCTTCTGCTTCTCGTCGTACTCATAGGTCTCCGGCTCGACGATCATCTCGCGCACCAGCTTGTCCATGGTGCGGTAGAACTCCGAGCGATCCTCGGTCGGGCCGGAGATGATCAGAGGCGTGCGCGCTTCGTCGATAAGGATGGAGTCGACCTCGTCGACGATCGCGAAGTTGTGGCCCCGCTGGACCATCTCGCGCACGTCGTAGACGAGGTTGTCGCGCAGATAGTCGAAACCGAACTCGTTGTTGGTCCCGTAGGTGACGTCGGAATTGTAAGCCTTCTGGCGCTCGCCCTGCGACAGGCCGTTGACGATCACGCCGACGGACAGGCCGAGGAAGCGGTACACCTGACCCATCCAGTCGGCGTCGCGCCGGGCCAGATAGTCGTTCACCGTGATCAGGTGGACGCCCTTGCCGGCGAGCGCATTCAGATAGACCGGGGCCGTAGCCACTAGGGTCTTGCCTTCCCCGGTGCGCATTTCGGCGATGCCGCCCTTATGCAGGACCATCCCGCCGACCAGCTGGGTGTCGTAGTGACGCTGACCGAGGGTGCGCTTGGCCGCCTCGCGCACGACGGCGAAAGCGTCCTCGAGCAGATCCTCCAGGCTGGCCCCTGCAGCCAGCCGATCCTTGAACTCGGCGGTCTTGGCCCGCAGCTGCTCATCGGTCAGAGTTTGGTATTGCGGCTCCAGGGCGTTGATAGCGCCGACCCGGCCCATCATCGTCTTGACCCTGCGGTCATTGGAGGAGCCGAAAAACTTTTTGGCCAGGCCGAGCATGAAACGTCCGAATACAGGAGGTGAAGCGCCGTGTGCGGGCGCGGGGCGGGCAGGCGCGAACACGGGTTGAGAAAACCGCTCGACTTGCGCGCGCGCGAGACTTAAGCACCGCCCGAAAGCCTGTCAACGCGACGGCTTTCTCCCTTAAACCCATTCCGCCGCGGGCGAGCGTACTGCGTCCATCGAAGCTTGGCGCCGGCATGGCCCATGAGGGTGACGGAAAGATGGTCGAAATGAAACGCCGTCGTCAGTTCGGACGTGGCCCGCTGCGGAGCGCCGGCCTGGTCGTCGGGCTGACCGTTCTGGCCCTGGCCGCCTGCAACCGTCCCACCGCTTCGGAACGCCCGCCTGAGCGCGGCGACGTGGCGGTGGCCAGGGTCAACGGCGCCGCGGTGTGGAAGTCCGACGTCAACCGGGAAGCCGTCGCCCAGGGGCTCATCGGCGAAGGCGAGCCGCTGGACGTCACCTCCGACCTGTTTCGGCGGGTGCTTGACGAAGTGGTCGATCAGAAGCTGCTGGCGGCCGAAGCGCTCAAGCGGCGCCTTGACCGCGACCCCGTCGCCCAGCGGCGACTGGCCGCGGCGCGCGAACGCATCCTGGGCGACATGCTCGTTGAGGGGGTGGTCGATCGCGCCGTCAACGAGAACGCCATCAAGGCCTTGTACCAGGAGCAGCTAAAGCTCTCCAAACAGTCCGAAGAAATTCACGCCCGGCAGATTCTAGTCGCCAACCAGGCCGACGGAGACGCAGTCAAGAAGCTGCTCGCCTCGGGGGCGTCGTTCGAGGCCCTGGCGCTGGAGCGTTCGATCGATACGGCGACCCGATTCAACGGCGGCGACTTGGGCTATTTCACGACCGATGTGATGCCAACCCAGTATGAGGGCGCCCTGAAAGCGGCCAAGAAAGGCGAGATCGTCGGGCCCTTCGTGACCGAGGCCGGCTGGGCTGTGGTCAGAGTGGAGGACCGCCGCCTGGAGCAGCCGATCACCCTGGAGGAGGCCCGACCTCAGATCGTGCGCTTCCTGACCTATGACGAAGTGCGAGACCTGCTGGAGCGGCTGCGCCGGCAAAGCAAGGTCAATGTGCTGGCCCCTGCGCCGCAAACCCTGCCGGGGGCGCCCAAGGAACCCGCCTCGGCGCCGCGCCCAGCGCCTGCGCCCGTGCTGCGTCCGCCGACCCCCGCCACGCCCCCGCCTCAGGCCGTCCTCGCCCCCGCCGCGCCTGCGCTTCCCAAGACCGAGCCCGCCGCGAAACCGAAGTGATGAAGACGCCCAGGCCGCCCGCCAAACCCCCAGCCAAGTCCCCAGCCAAACCCAAGCCTGCCTCGCGGGCGGCGCAGTCGGCCGAACGGGTCGGCCACTCGCTGGAGCGTGCGCTGGACCCGTTCGCAGCGGCTCTGAGGCGGGCCACGGGCAAACGGTCCGCGCAGGGGGCTCCGGCTCCCACCGGTCCTCTGGTCTCGCCGCTCGCGGCGCCTTTCCCAGCCTTTGCGTCCATCGGGGGGGTCGAGATGGCCTCAGGCCAAGCTGGGTTCTATCGCCAGGCGCGGCCGGACCTGCTGGTCATGCGCTTTGCCGAAGGCACGACTTGCGCCGGGGTGTTCACGCGCCACGGAGTCGGGTCGGCCCCGGTCGATTGGTGCAAACGTCAGCTGGAGACGAGCGGCGGGCAGGGGGTCAGGGCCCTGGTCGCCAACGCCGGCTGCGCCAACTCCTTCACCGGCAAGCCTGGCGCCGACGCCGCCCGGCGCGTCGCATCGGCCGTGGCCAAGCGCCTCGACTGCCGCCAGCGCGACGTGATGATGGCCTCCACCGGCGTTATCGGAGTGCTGCTGGACGACACCAAGATCGCCGCCGTTCTACCCGAGGTCGAGGCGCGCCTGGCGCCAGATGGCTGGCTCGACGCCGGCCGGGCGATCATGACCACGGACACCTTTCCCAAGGGCGCCTTCGCCACCGCCGAGATCGACGGGACGACGGTGCGCATCGGGGGAATAGCCAAGGGCTCGGGCATGATCGCCCCCGACATGGCGACCATGCTGGCCTTCGTGGTCACCGACGCGGCAATCGCTCCCGCCGCCCTGCAGAATCTGGTCGGGCTCTATACCCGCTCGACTTTCAACTGCGTCACGGTCGACGGCGATCGTTCGACCAACGACACCCTACTGATGTTCGCGACCGGGGCCTCAGGGGCGCCGCGGATCGCTCGCGCAGGGGACCGTCGCCTCGCGGATTTTCGCGAGAAGCTGGAGGGCGTCCTGCTGGACCTCGCCTGGCAGCTGGTCAAGGACGGCGAGGGGGCGACCAAGTTCGTCAAGATCACCGTCAGCGGGGCGGACAATCCCGCCTCGGCCCGCAAGATCGCCCGCACTATCGCCGAATCGCCTCTCGTCAAGACGGCGATCGCCGGCCAGGACGCCAACTGGGGAAGGGTGGTGATGGCGGCAGGCCGCGCGGACGAGCCGATCAACCGCGATCGCCTGTCGATCCGGTTCGGCGACCTTTGGGCGGCCCAGGACGGGGTGGTGTCGCCGACCTACAGCGAGGCGGCGATGTCGGCCTATATGAAGCAGGCCGAACTGGAGATCACGGTCGATGTCGGCGTCGGCCGGGCCGCCGCGAGCATGTGGACCTGCGACCTGACCAAACGCTACATCGAGATCAACGGCGACTACCGATCCTAGGCTGGTCCCGACAGCGCCTTGTAGATCACCGCCTCGCCCGAGGCCTCGATCTGAACGTCGAGCCGGTCCGCCGGGCCCATCGCCTGCACGAACAGCTTGGGCACGCGGGCATAGCCGCCTTGGGCCTTCACCACGCTCCACAAGGCGCGCACGGCGTCGTGCTGATGCGCCTCCAGAGCCTGCAGAAGTTCCGCGACCAGGGCTTCGGCCTCGCCGCCTTGCGCCCCTGCCTTCTTCACAAGAGCCGAAGCGCGCTCAATCAAGTCGTCTTTCAAGGTCACTCCCAGATAAGGCGGCGCACCGCCGAGGCGGCGCAGGCCTTAATACCGCTAAAGCGCATGAGCCGGCGCCCAGTTAGCACTGAACGTATCGGCCGTTTACGGATACTAATGGCAGCCTGCGCGTTTGGATTGCAGTTTATGAAAGTGGGCTTGGACCATGGGTCTGTTCTCGTTCTTCGGCGGCGGGTCTCGCGACCGCCAGCGGCTCAGCAACAACGCCGGAGACGCCGCGGCTGAAGAGCGCCGAAAAGCCTGGCAGGACGCCGATAAGCTCGCTGCCCTGCGCGACGGCGACCATGTGCTCGCCGATACTGCCGACGTCTCCTATGGCACCCGCGGCTATTCCCTGCACGCCCTCGAGCGCGCCGGACTGATGCGGATCGAACGGGTCTTGCGGCAGAGCCCCATGGAGGACGGCAGTTGGCGATTCAGCGCCACCGACGCTGGCCGCGCCTCCGCCAAGAGCGCCGATGCCCGGGCGGGACAAACACCGCCGGAATGATCAGGGTCGGAACGGCCCACAACCTGACCTCTGGAGCGTCGGCCAGGGACGCCCTGGCTCTGCGGCGCGCCATGGACGGCGGGGCCTAAGCTGGTTGTCAGGGCTGGGACAAGGCGCCATGCTCGCCTTCTTCGGGGGAGCTAATCATGAAATATATGTTCGATCCTCTGCGCAAATACGCCCAGTTCCAGGGGCGCGCCCACCGCGCGGAATACTGGCAGTTCATACTGTTTTACGCGGTCGTCTATCTGGTGCTCATGGCTGTTGTCGGCGCCGCCGGCCAAGGCGCCGCGCGGGCGCCCGCCACCGGACTGGTCGGCCTCTTTGCGCTGGCCATGTTTGTCCCGCATCTGGCTGTCGGGGTGCGGCGTTTGCACGACACCGAGCGCAGCGGTTGGTGGCTATTGATCGGCCTGGTGCCGCTCCTCGGCGCGATCGTGCTTTTGATCTTCTTCGTGATCGAAGGGACCAAGGGTCAGAACAAATTCGGCCCCGACCCGAAAGAAGCGCCGGCCGACGCCTTCGCCTGATCCGTCCACGCTCGCCTACCAGGCGCCCGGATAGGCTTGGGGCGGCCGCCAGCGGGGCGGGTAACTGTAACCGTATCCGTAGCCGTTCGCGGACCCGTAGGTGTAGCCATAGGGCGGGGGATAGTAGCCGCCGTCATAGGGTCCCCAATCGCGGCGGTGGTCGGCGCCCGGATAGGGAGGCTCGCGATAGCGGACGCAGCCGGCCCCGCAGCCTCGGGGGGCGTGGCGCCCGTAGGCAGGGCCCTCGGGGCCCTTTACGGCGTTGCAGTCCGGGCCGTCGCAGTCGAAACCCGCGTGAGGTTCGCGTGCGTAACCGGGGTAGCCAGCTTGCTGCGCGCCGACCTGCGCCGGGACGAGCAGCCCGGCGGCGGCAAGGGCGGCGACAATGCGGTTCATGGCGGTTGCCTCCGGCGCAAGGGGCCTCAGGGTCGGCGGCTGCTTCTCCGACCGCCAGTCAAATCGCCTAGTAAGCGATGTCTGCAGGCTCTAGGTGGAGCAGACCTTAAGGCGCCGCGCCTCGCGGAACGACACCATACGCTGGTTGGGCTCGTCCCACAGGGCCAACCGGGCGCACTTGAGGCTCTCGACGAACTTCAGCTTGCTGACCCCGGCCAGCTCGGGGAAGTCGCGCATCACCTGTCCCAGCCGGTAGAAGGGGATGCGGCTGGAGAGGTGGTGGACGTGGTGGATGCCGATGTTTGCCGTCATCCACCGGAAGAACGGCGGCAGGTCGTAGTGCGATGAGCCGTGCAGGGCCCCTTCCTGGGCGCGCCAGGTGTCGCGGCGATACCAGGCGACGCCTTCGAACTGGTGCTGAACGTAGAACAGCCAGACCCCGATCGAGGACGCGATCAGCATGGTCAGGGCGTGGATCAGAAGGATCGGGGCGTTGCCGACCAGCCATACCAGACCCCCGAACACCACCACCATCGCGGCGGTGGTCCCCAAGGTGCTCGCCCAGGGCCGCCAGCCGGCGCGCATCAGCCCTACAGGAATGCGCTGCTGAATGAAGAAGACGAAGGCAGGCCCGAGGCCGAACATCACCAGGGGATTGCGATACAGGCGGTAGCCGAGGCGGCGCAGCGGAGGCAGGGCTTCGTATTCCTCGATGGTCAGCAGTTCGATGGCGCCCAACTCCCTGCGGTCCAGATTGCCAGAGGTGGCGTGGTGGTTGGCGTGACTGAGGCGCCAGTAGTCGTAGGGCGTCAGGGTGAAGATGCCGAGGATGCGGCCGAGCCAGTCGTTGGCCGTCTTGGAGGGGAGGAATGATCCGTGGCCGCAGTCATGCTGGATCATGAACAGGCGCACCAGGAATCCCGCCGCGGGAACAGCGAGCAGAAGCGCGACCCACCACAGGCCCCGCTCAAGCGCCAGCCAGGCCAGGCCCCAGAGCATGGCTAAGGGCGCGGCCGTAATGACCAACTCAGTCAAGGCGCGGGCTACGCTGGCCTTTCGGTAGGGGGCGAGTCTGCGGCTCCAGTCGACGGGCCGGTTTTGCATCGATGACAGAGCGCGATTCCTTTGGCGGTAGTGGGCGACGCTATCTGCGCACAAAGGTGGTTTTGAGACAGTTCGCGCCGGCAGGCAAGCGTCGCTGATCGCCGTTCATTGCCCAACCGCCGCGGGTGAAGATCTTGGGGGACAGGAGAGGGAACTCTGCGCCCGACTAGTCGATTTGAGGTGAATGCCACACAGGACCAAACCCATGCGCGCGCCCGACACCAACCGCTTCGAGGCCGAGGCCAAAGAGACCGCCAAGGCCGAACGCCGCATCCAGCAAAAGGTCGACCGCATCGAGCAGCGCAGCTTCAAGGATGAGGACGAGGAGGGGAGCGCCATGCAGGCCGGGGGGCGGCCCTATCCGGTTCCGCCCTTTCCCGAGCAGCACCTGTCCAAGCCGGGGATCGAGGCGCAACTGGATCCGGCGCCAATGTACGACGCGCCTTTCTACAAGGGCTCGGGCAAGCTGCAGGACAAGGTCGCCTTGATCACCGGCGGCGACTCCGGCATTGGCCGGGCGGTCGCGGTACTATTCGCCCGCGAAGGCGCCGACATCGCCCTAGCCTACCTGAGCGAGACCCGGGATGCCGAAGACACCCGCGAGGCGGTCGAGAAGGAAGGCCGCCGCTGCATCCTGATCCCCGGAGATGTCGCCAACCCTGCCTACGCCAAGGCCGCCGTCGCCCGGACGGTCAAGGAACTGGGCGCCCTGGACGTGTTGGTCAACAACGCCGCCTTCCAGGAGCACGTCACCGCCTTCCAGGACATCACCGAAGAGCACTTCGACCGCACCCTGAAGACCAACCTCTACGGCTATTTCCACATGGCTCAGGCGGCGGCGCCGCACATGAAGCCGGGCTCATCGATGGTCATGACCGGCTCGGTGACCGGCCTGATGGGTAACAAGGACCTGCTCGACTACTCCATGACCAAGGGCGGCATCCACGCGTTCGTGCGGTCGCTGGCCAGCCACCTCATCCCCAAGGGCATCCGCGTCAATGCGGTGGCGCCCGGCCCGGTGTGGACGCCGCTCAACCCCGCAGACAAACAGGCCCCGGACGTCAGCCAGTTCGGCGCTTCGACCCCGATGAAGCGGCCGGCCCAACCCGAGGAAATCGCCCCCGCCTTCGTCTTCCTCGCCTCGCCCCAGACCTCCAGCTACATCACGGGCGAGATCCTCCCGATCACCGGCGGCTACGGCGGCGGCTGACCGCAGGGGCTTGCCAACGGCTCCGCGCCGCCGGATGACAGGCCATGGCCTCCAATCTTGTCCTCGTCGCCGCCTGCGCTCTCGTCGACGAGGACGGGCGGGTGCTGATCTGCCAGAGGCCGAAGGGCAAGCAACTCGCGGGGCTTTGGGAGTTTCCCGGCGGCAAGCTCGAGACCGGCGAGACGCCCGAGGCGGCCCTGATCCGCGAGTTGGACGAGGAGCTGGGAATCCAGGTCGCCAAAGCCTGTCTGGCGCCCTTTGTATTCGCCTCCCACGCCTATGCGGACTTCCACCTGCTGATGCCGCTCTTTCTGTGCCGGCGGTGGGAGGGCCTCGTGCAAAGGCGCGAGCACGACGCTCTGGCCTGGGTCAGGCCGGGAGAGATGCATGACTACCCGATGCCTCCGGCGGACGCTCCCCTGGTCGCCTATCTGCACGACTTCCTCTGAGGGGACGCTAGATGCTCGGCGCCGGTCCGGCGGGATATTCCTTGGTCCCTAGAGCATCCGCCAATCGCATCTTGGCCGATCCCGGCCGCAGCGGCTTCTGCTGGTCAGGGTGCGGGGCCCAGCCAGTGAGGGTGAGTATGTCGAAGGTGGCCGGGATGCGTCCGTCAGCCTGGGCGAACCGGTCGACGTAGATTTCGCAGGCCCGCAGCAGCACCGGGCGGGTCAGGGGCCGCCGAGCCTGGTCGGCCAGGACATTAGTCTCGCCCATGGCCCGCAGGTCCCGGATCAGGTCTACGGGGTGGGCGTAGCGCGCCGTCACCCGGTCGGTGTCGGCGACGGGGAGGGCGAACCCGGCGCGCTGCAAAAGGGCCGCCCCGTCCTGGATGTCGGCAAACGGCGAGACCCGCATTCCGGCGCCGTCCGTCAGTTCGGCTTCGGCCTGGAGCAGCGCCTGGCGCAGCTCGGTCAGGGTGGTCCCGCCCAGGATCGCGCCGATGAACAGGCCGTCAGGGCGCAGAGCCTGGCGGATCTGGATCAGGGCGCCCGGCAGGTCGTTGGTCCAGTGAAGGGCGAGGCCCGACACGAACAGGTCGATGCTTGCGGGGGCGAAGGGAAGTTGCTCCTCGTCCAACTGCACTCGCAGGCCCTGTCGGCCGCGCAGCATGGCGTCGGAGAGGTCGGTCTCAATCAGCAGGCCGACCCGCTCAGCGGCGGGGCTTTGAGCCAGGGCGCGCGCAAAGGCTCCCTTGCGCGAGCCGAGGTCGACGGCCACCGCAAAGTTGCGCATGATCGTTTCCAGCCGTTCCACGGCGTCCCCCGCCGCCCGCCGCTTGAGGAAGTCGGCGGCGTCGTAGCCGGCAGCGGCGCGATTCAGGCGCCGGCGATGCAGGGCGCGGTCGAACAGGAGGGGAGGCGAACTCATGCGGCTGGAACATGGAGCGACGAGCCGCTTCTGCAAAGCCGTCTTCGCGGGCGCGCTGGATCTGGTCTTCCCGCCCACGGCCTTGGAGGGCGCCGACCAGCCCCAGACCACGGGGCTGGGCGCGGAGGCCTGGAGCCGGGTGCGTTTCATCGAGGCGCCGGTTTGCGACGGTTGCAGCGCGCCTTTCGAATACGCCCTGGGCGGCGTTGAACGCTGCACGGCCTGCGAGTCCCGTCCCAGGGTCTTCGCCCGCGCCCGGGCGGCGTGCCTATATGATGACGCTTCGCGCGACCTCATTCTCCAGTACAAGCACGCCGACCGCACCGAGCTCGCGGCGCTGTTCGCCCGCTGGATCGGCCGGGCGGCCGCCGATCTGATAGCGGAGGCAGACGCCGTCGCCCCTGTTCCGCTGCATCCGCTTCGCCTGATCCGCCGGCGCTACAATCAGGCCGCGGAGATCGCCCGTCCTGTCGCCAAGCGGCACGGCCTCGCCTATCTGCCCGACGCCCTGATTCGGCTGCGTCCCGGCACCCAGGCCGGCAAGTCCGCCGCCGGCCGCCGCCGGACCGTCGCGGGCGCCTTCCATGTGCCGCACGGCCGCAAACGCCATATAGAGGGCCGGCGCATCCTTCTGATCGATGATGTGTTCACGACCGGAGCCACCGCCGATCGCTGCGCCCGAGCCTTGCTGGAAGCGGGCGCGCAGGCCGTCGATGTGGCTGTCGTCGCCCGGGTGCGCGCCGCCGACGACATCGCTATATAGTCGGCGCAGCTTCAGGAACCACCATGGCCCACGTCACAATCTACACCCGAGACTTCTGCGGCTATTGCGCCCGCGCCCTGCAGACCCTCCAGGGCAAGGGAGTCGATTTTTCCCAGGTAGACGCCGGAAGCGACCCGGCCAAACGGCAGGAAATGGTCCAGCGTTCGGGGCGTTCGACCTTCCCGCAGATATTCATCGGCGAGCAGCATATCGGCGGCTGTGACGAGCTGCTGACCCTGGATCGGCAGGGCAAGCTGGACGGTCTGCTGGCGGGATGAGGACTCTACGGGCCGGCCTGGTGCAGCTGCGCACGCCGGCCGACCAGGCGGCGGCCCTGGCTCACGCGGCGCCCCTGATCAAGCAGGCCGCCGGGGAAGGCGCGCAGCTCATCGCCACCCCGGAGGGTTCCAACCTGCTTCAGCGTGATCGCGCGCGGCTGGTCGCCGCCCTGCGCCGCACCGACGAAGACCCGTTCGTTCAGGGTGTCTGCGCCCTGGCCGCCGAGCTGAAGGTATGGGTCCTGATCGGCTCGGCCTTGGTGGCGCGGCCGGACGGCAGGGCCGCCAACCGCTCCCTGCTGGTCGATGACGCCGGCCAGATCGTCCAGTCCTACGACAAGGTCCATATGTTCGATGTAGATCTGCCCAATGGCGACCGCTACCGTGAATCCGCCCTGTACGAGCCGGGGGACTCAGCGGCGCTGGCCCGCACCCCCTGGGCCCTGCTGGGGCTGACCATCTGTTACGACATCCGCTTTCCCGGCCTCCACCGCGCCCTGGCCCAGGCGGGCGCCGACATACTCACTGTGCCGGCCGCCTTCACCGTGCCGACGGGGGAGGCGCACTGGGAGGTCCTCCTGCGCGCCCGCGCCATCGAGACCGGCGCCTTCGTCGTCGCGCCCGCTCAAGGCGGGAGGCACGAGGACGGCCGCGAGACCTGGGGCCGCTCGACGATCGTCGATCCGTGGGGGCGGGTTCTGGCCAAGCTTGATCACGACGAGCCCGGCGTCATCGTCGCCGATCTCGACCTTGCTGAGGTGGCCCTGACGCGGCGGGCGATCCCCGCCCTGGCCAATGAGCGGTCGTTCGCCCCTCCCGGGGCTGCGCCATGATAAAATACGCCTTGGCCTGCCAGTATGAACACGCCTTCGAAGGCTGGTTCGGGTCGTCTACGGACTATGACGACCAGCAGGCCCGGGGCTTGTTGGAATGCCCGATCTGCGCGTCCAAGAGCGTCCGCAAGCAGATCATGGCCCCGGCCGTGGCGGGGACCAAGGCCCAGGGGTCCGCCGAAGAACGGGCCAAGGCGCGCTTGATGATGATGGAGGCGGTGCGCCAGGTGCGCACCCACGTGGAAGACAATTTCGACTATATGGGCGACCGCTTCGCCGATGAGGCCCGCGCGATCCACGATGGACGCTCGGAGGAGCGGGGCATCTACGGCGAGGCCACTGCGGCCGAAGTCCGCTCACTGGTCGAGGACGGCGTGCCGGTGGCGCCCTTGCCGCCCAAGCCGCCGGAAAAGGATGAGCTGAACTGAGGGGGTCCTCCGCGTCAGCTTTTGGGCGTGACAATCATCATATAGTTCACGTCGACGTCCGCCGATCGGCTCCAACGCCTCGAAAACGGATTAAACGAGACCCCGAAGGGCCCCTCTACGGCGACGGGTTCGCTCCGAAGAAACTCAATTAATTCATGGGGCTTTAGAAACTTCTTCCAGTCGTGCGTGCCGATCGGCAGCCAGCGCAGGACATATTCCGCGCCGATCACCGCCAGGGCGAGAGCCTTGGGGGTCCGGTTAAGGGTGGCGACTATCATCAGGCCGCCCGGCCTGAGCAGACGGGCGCAGTCCCGCAGGAACTGGCGAGGATCGGCGACGTGCTCGATCACCTCCATGTTCAGCACCACGTCGAAGGGCCCGGCGCCCGACGCCAGCAGGTCCTCGGCGGTGGTGATGCGATAGTCGATGTCGAGGCCATTCTCCTCGGCGTGCGCTCTGGCGGCGCCGATTGTGCGCTCCGAGGCGTCCACCCCCGTGACAGCGAATCCCATCCGCCGCATCGGCTCGCACAGCAGGCCTCCACCGCAGCCGATGTCCAGCAAAGCAAGGCCTTCGAACGGGCGCAACGCCTTGGGATCACGGACAAATCGCCGGGCCGCCTCATCCCTGACGAAGCTCAGCCGGACGGGATTGAAGCGGTGCAGCGGCGCAAACTTGCCCGCCGGATTCCACCAGTCGGCCGCGATCGCGGAGAAACGCTCAATCTCGCCTGCGTCGACACTTGATCCGGGGCGCGAGGCTGGGGCGGCGGTCATCTGTCTTTCTCTGTACTGCGCATCGGCCCCCCGGCATTGCGGGCGGGCCGCAGCGCCGCTAGAAGGCGCCCTCACGGCTGAGATGGCGGGCGAGAGCGCGTCTGACAAGCCTTGTCTCTCAGCCCTCGTACAAGGAAGCGGCTAGCAGTGTCTCGGCTGGTCATGAAATTTGGCGGCACGTCCGTCGCGGATCTCGAGCGCATCCGGCGCGTGGGCCGCCTGGTCGCGGCCGAGGTCGCTGCGGGGCACCAGGTCGCCGTGGTGGTTTCGGCCATGTCGGGAAAGACCAACGAGCTGGTGGCCTGGACGGACGGCTGCGGCCGCGCGGCGGCAGGTCTGGCGGAATCCGACGACGAATATGACGCCGTGGTCGCCTCGGGCGAGCAGGTGACCGCCGGTCTGCTGGCCATGACCCTGCGAAACATGGGGGTAAACGCCCGGTCTTGGCTGGGCTGGCAGGTGCCGCTGATAACCAACGACGCCCACGGGCGGGCCCGGATCGAGGACGTGCCCCCCGCCAAGCTGAACGCCGCCTTCGAGCGCGGGGAGGTGGCGGTGATCGCCGGATTCCAGGGCGTGACGGCCGACGGCCGCATCTCCACCCTCGGCCGCGGAGGGTCGGACACCAGCGCCGTGGCCATAGCCGCCGCCGTGGGCGCGGCCTGCGACATCTATACCGACGTTGACGGGGTCTACACCACGGACCCGCGCATAGAGAGCAAGGCGCGCCGCCTGGCCAAGGTCTCCTACGAAGAGATGCTGGAAATGGCGTCCCTGGGCGCCAAGGTCCTGCAGACCCGCTCGGTAGAGTTGGCCATGGCCAAGCATGTCCCGCTCCGGGTGCTTTCAAGCTTTGTCGAACCGGGGCAAGCCCCGGGCCAAGGAACCGTCGTCTGCGACGAGGAGGAGATCGTGGAAAAACGTATCGTCAGCGGGGTCGCTTACAGCCGCGACGAGGCCAAGATCACCCTCTTTGGCCTGCCCGACCATCCGGGCGTGTCCTCGGCCATCTTCAGCCGTCTGGCCGACGCCAACGTCAATGTCGACATGATCGTCCAGTCCCACGCGCGCCAGGCGGACTCCGCCAATATGGAGTTCACGGTCGGCAAGCGAGACGCCGCCCGCGCGGTCGAGATCGTGAAGGCCGCCCAGGCCGAGATCGGTTTCGAGGAGGTTGCGGTCAATGAGGATGTGGCCAAGGTCTCGGTGATCGGGGTCGGCATGCGTAGCCACGCCGGCGTCGCCAAGACGATGTTCGGCGCCCTGGCGGACAAGGGCGTCAACATCCAGGTGATCTCGACCTCTGAGATAAAGATCAGTGTGCTGATCGACGCGGCCTACACCGAACTGGCGGTGCGGGCGCTGCACGCGGCCTATGAGCTCGATCAACTCTAGAGGCGGCCTCGTTGGCCTGGGCGCGCGCCTTTCGCCCTGGCGACCCGCCTTATAGTTGATCATCGGCGGTTCTCGACCGCCGTATCTCATTCAACCCCTCCCGCGCGAGGCCCAAGCAGTCTAGAACCGGTCGCAGAACCGGGGAGAGACACTGCTGCCCACGTCGCCGACCATGGGATTCGCCGTCCGCGGACCGCGCACGCTGTTGCGGCAAATCCGCGAGGCGCTGGCCGGAGGCGGCCCCGCCCAGGGACGGCTGGACATGGTCGTGCGGATCATCGCCGTGTCGATGGTCGCCGAGGTCTGCTCGCTGTACCTGCGCCGCGCCACCGGGGACCTTGAACTGTTCGCAACCGAAGGTCTGGCGCCGGCGGCCGTCCACGTCACCCGACTGATGCCGGGCGAGGGGCTGGTCGGCGAGATCGTGCGCCAGGGCAGGCCGCTCAACCTGTCCGACGCGCCGAACCATCCTGGCTTCGCCTATCGGCCGGAAACGGGGGAAGATCCCTATCACGCGTTCCTGGGCGTCCCGCTGCTGCGCGGGGGCCGCGCGATCGGCGTCCTGGTCGTCCAGAACCGGACGGAGCGTATCTATACGGACGAGGAGGTCGAAGACCTTCAGATCATCGCCATGGTCCTGGCCGAGATGGTCTCCGGCGGCGAGCTGGTCAGTCTGGAGGAACTCAAGGACGTCGAGATCGCGCCCCACCGCCCCGAGCGGCTGAAGGGCTCGCGGTTCGCTGAGGGCTTGGCATACGGCGTCGTGGTGCTGCACGAGGCGACGGTGGCCTCGGCCCAGCTGCTGTCGGACGACATTCCCATGGAGGAAGAGCGGCTGCAGGCGGCGATCGGGGCTTTGCGGCGCCAAATCGACAGCATGATGGAGGGGCAGCACGGCATCGTCGGCGCCTCGCTTGAGGTCCTGGACACCTACAAGATGTTCGCCCACGACCGCGGGTGGAACCGGTCGCTCGAAGAGGCGGTGCGCTCGGGCCTGACCGCGGAGGCGGCTGTAGAACGGGTCCGCTCCGAGCACCGCGCCCGGCTGGGTCAGGCGCGCGACCCCTATCTGCGCGAGCGCCTTCATGATCTCGAGGACCTCAACGACCGCCTGCTGCGCCACCTGAGCGGGGACGTGGCGGTGGCGCGCACCCTGCCCGAGAACGCCATTCTGGTCGCGCGCGCCTTGGGACCCGCGGATATCCTCGAGTACGACCGCACCCGCCTCAGGGGCGTCCTTCTGGAAGAAGGGTCGAGCGCCGGCCATGCGGCCATCGTTGCCCGGGCTCTGGATATTCCCTGCGTTGGGAGGCTCGACGGTCTGCGGGACCGGGTGTCCGAAGGCGATCCGGTCATTGTCGACGCCGAAAACGGCGAGGCGTTCCTGCGCCCGCGTCCGGACGTGTTGCAGGCCTTTCAAGCGCGGATGGAGGTGCGGGCCCAGCGGCGCGCCGAGTTCGCCCGTCTGCGCGAAACCCCGGCCTTCACCCGCGACGGGGCCAAGATTACCCTGCTGATGAATGCGGGCCTGGATGTGGACATCGACATCCTCCACGAGACCGGGGCCGAGGGCATTGGCCTGTTCCGCACCGAGTTTCAGTTCATGGTCGCCGAGGAGCTGCCACGACTGGACGCCCAGACCGCGCTCTACCGGCGGGTGCTGGACGGGGCAGGGGACCTGCCGGTGACTTTCCGCACTCTGGACCTGGGGGGTGACAAGGTGCTGCCCTATCTGGAAGCCGAGCGCGAGGACAACCCCGCCCTGGGCTGGAGGGCGGTCCGGATGGGGCTGGATCGGCCGGCCCTGCTGCGGCTTCAGCTTAGGGCCCTGATCTCGGCCGCCCGGGGCCGGGAACTGCGGGTGATGTTCCCGCTGGTCGCCAGCGTGGAGGAGTTCCGCGCCGCCCGCGCCTTGGTGGACACCGAGGTGGCCTGGGCGGAGAAGCGCGGCCGGCCGTCGCCGTCCTCTCTGCGGGTCGGGGCGATGATCGAGGCGCCCTCGCTGATCTGGCACCTGGACGCCCTGCTGCCCATGACGGACTTCGTTTCGGTCGGCACCAACGACCTGATGCAGTACATGTTCGCCGCGGACCGCGGCAATCCCCGGGTCTCGGACCGCTACGACTTCCTGTCGCCGCCCGCATTGCGCGCCCTGAAGGCGATCCAGGACGCTTGTGTGGAGACCGGAACGCCCGTGTCCGTGTGCGGCGAGATGGCAGGCCGCCCGCTGGAGGCGTTTGCCCTTGTCGCGCTTGGCTATGATCGTCTATCGATGCCGCCGGCCGGGATCGGTCCGGTTAAACGGATGGTGCTGTCCTGCGATCGCGAGGCGGCCCGCAGAGGGGTGGCCAGCCTCCTGAAAGGGTCTTCAGGCTCGCTGCGGAATGAAATCGAAACCTTGGCGCGTAAACTATATGTCGCAGTTTAGTGTATTGAATTCCACACATTAGACTGATATCCACAATGCAGCTTAACAATGCCGCGACAGGTGTGGTTTGGGCGAACGTTGCGCCTCCGGTGCGGCGGATGGAAACGGGGTCGGGTATCCAACCATGCCATTGGATTTGGGCGCGGTTACGCAGGTATCCTCTATGTCCGCGGGGGCGGACTTAGAGCGCTTTTCGGGAGGGCCGCCGCCGCTGGGCGCCGAGGCCGCCACGATCGGCGCGGAACTTCGTTCGGCGCGTCAATTTAAAGGCCTCAGCCTTCAGGACATGGCGGACGCCACCCGCATCCGCCGCAGCTATCTGGCGGCCCTGGAAGAGATGAAGCTCGACCAGCTGCCCTCCCGTCCTTTCACCATCGGTTATGTGCGCGCCTACGCTCATGCGCTCGGCATGGACCCCGACGGCGCGGTCTCGCGCTTCAAGGCCGATGCGCCGGTGGCGGCGGAGCCTTTGCGGGCGCCGGTTGGCGTCAGCCGCGAGGGCGATCCTCGCCTGACACTGGCAGGCGGCGCTGCGGCGGTGGTTCTGTCGGCAGTCCTGGTCTGGAACCTGGCCCAGCACGCGGTGGCCGAGGACAAGCCGCCATCGGCGGCGGTCGCAGAAGCCGGACCCCTGGCTCCCACAGCGGCGGCCCAGGGTACTGTGATGCTGACAGCGGCCCAGCCCGCTCCGCAAGAGTCCGATGCGCCGGCCGCCTACATCACCCCCGGTCTGACACCCTCCGCCGCTGGGGCGCCCGGCGCGGTCTCCAACGCTCCGACCATGGAAGCGGCTGCCGGGGCGATCGCTCCGATGCGGGTTTCGTTTGGTCCCCGGGCGGCCATCTACGGCGCCGCCCCGGATCATTCGGTGGTCACGCTTCAGGCCCGCAAGACGGCCTCCCTGATCGTCAGGGGCGCTGATGGCGCGGTCTATTTCGCCCGGCAACTGGCGGCGGGCGATTCCTATCGCGCGCCCCTGCTCAACGGCCTGACCGCTGACGTGTCCGATCCGGCCGCGTTCGACGTCTACGCCCGCGGCCAGTTCAAGGGCGCCTTGCAGAGCGCGCAAACTCCGCTGGCCAAGCTCGCCGGCTGACCGCCACGCGGCGCGGCGACTGTTCGCGCCGGACACGACAAAGCCGCGGCCGAGTACTATATAGGCCGGGCGCAACATGGCTTTTCCGATGACTCCGCCGACGCCCACAGATCATCAGCACGTGCGGCCCTGGCGGGCGATCCAGCGGCGCCTCTCGCGCAAGATCCGGGTTGGCGATGTGGAGGTGGGCGGCGACGCCCCCATCACCGTCCAGTCGATGACCAACACCCTGACCTCCGACGCCGGAGCGACCATTGACCAGATCCGTCGGCTAGAGGACGCCGGCGCCGATATTGTGCGCGTGTCCTGCCCGGATGAGGACTCTACGCGCGCCTTCAGGACCATCGCCAAGGCCGCCAAGGTCCCGCTCGTGGCGGACATCCATTTTCACTACAAGCGGGGCATCGAGGCGGCCCAGGCCGGCGCGGCCTGTCTGCGGATCAATCCCGGCAATATCGGTTCCGCCGCCAGGGTTCGTGACGTGGTCCAGGCGGCGCGGGACCATGGCTGCTCCATGCGCATCGGCGTCAACGCCGGGTCACTCGAGCGCGACCTGCTCGAGAAATACGGCGAACCCTGCCCCGAGGCGATGGTCGAGAGCGCCCTGAACCACGCGCGCATCCTCCAGGACCACGACTTCCATGAGTTCAAGATCAGCGTGAAGGCTTCGGACGTCTTCCTGACGGTCGCCGCCTACCAGATGCTGTCCGAGGCCATCGACTGTCCGCTCCACCTGGGCGTGACCGAGGCGGGGTCGCTGCGGGTCGGCGGGATCAAATCCGCGATCGGGATGGGCAACCTACTGTGGGCCGGGATCGGCGACACCATCCGCGTATCCCTCGCCGCCGATCCGGTCGAGGAAATCAAGGCCGGCTTCGACATCCTGAAGTCCCTCGGCCTTCGTCACCGCGGCGTACAGATCATCGCGTGCCCCTCCTGTGCGCGGCAAGGCTTCAACGTCATCAAGACGGTAGAGGCGCTGGAGGAGCGCTTGGCGCATATCTCCACATCGATGAGCCTGTCGATCATCGGCTGTGTGGTGAACGGGCCCGGGGAGGCGCTCTACACTGACATCGGCTTCACCGGCGGCGGCAAGGGCGCGGGGATGGTCTACGTAGCCGGCCGCGCCGATCACAAGATGGACAACGACGGCATGGTCGATCACATCGTCGAACTGGTCGAGGCCAAGGCCGCCGCGCTGGAATCCGCCGGGTCCCCGCAGGCGGCAGAATAGGTCAGGCAGCCCGGCTGCCCAGTTTCTGCTCGGCGACAAGCTGGTCGATAGAGTCCGCGTCGGTCGGCCGGGCCTGCAGATAGCCCTGCAGCAGGTTGCAGCCGGCGGCGGCCAGGTGGTCCCGTTGCAGTTCGGTCTCCACGCCTTCGGCGGTGACGCGAAGCCCCAGCGCCTGACCCAGGCGAATGATCGCCCCGACAAGCTTGTCGGCCTCGGGCCCGGTGCCAAGATTGCTGATGAAAGACTGGTCGATCTTGATCTTGCTGACGGGATACAGGTTCAGATAGCTCAGGCTCGAATAGCCGGTCCCGAAGTCGTCCAGGGCCAGGCTGAGGCCCATTTCACGTAGTTCGCGCAGCGAGGTCTGGGTGATCTCGTTGTTCTCTAGCAGCACGCCCTCGGTGATCTCCAGCTCGATCTTCGACGGATCGGCGCCGGTCTCGGCCAAAATCGAGCGCACCTGGGCGACCAGTTCGGAGCTGCGCAGCTGCACCGGAGAGATGTTCACAGCGAGGGTCAGATGCGGCCAGCGCCGGGCGTCCTGGCAGGCGCGGCGCAGCACGAAGGCGCCCAGGTCGTGGATAAGGCCGCTTTCCTCGGCCACGGGGATGAAATAGGCCGGAGAGAGCATGCCCCGCTCGGGGTGGTTCCAGCGCACAAGCACTTCCAGGCTTTCCAGCTTGCCGCCCCGGGCGGTGAACTGCGGCTGGTACTGGACCGTAAGCCCTCCGTCGGCCAGGGCCACGCGCAGATCGGCTTCGGTCTGCCGACGCAGGCGCAGGCTTTCGTCCATCCCGGCCTCATAATAGGCCAGCCGCCCCCGACCCTCGTCCTTGGCGCGATACAGGGCCAGGTCCGCCTGACGCATCGCTTCGACCTCGTCGACGTTGCTGTCTTGGATGATCGTCAGGCCGACCGAGGCTCTCAGTTCGGCCTGCCCGCCGGGCAGGGCGATCAGGCCGCTCAGCACGGTGAGAATCCGTCCGCCGAGCGCCCGCGCGACCGCCTCATTGGGGACGGCCGGCATGACGATGGCGAACTCGTCGCCCCCCACCCGCGCCACCGTATCGGTGGCGCGCGAGATGGAGGCCAGGCGGCGTCCGGCCTCGCGGATGAGCTCGTCTCCGGCCTGGTGGCCGAACAGGTCGTTGACCTTCTTGAAGTGATCAAGGTCGATCTCGAAGACCGCCACCAGACCGCCGTCGCGGCGGCGCTGATCGATGGCCAGGGACAGGCGATTGCCGAACAGGGCGCGGTTGGCCAGTCCGGTCAAAGGGTCGTGGAGCGCCAGGTGCTTGGCATGGGCTTCGCTGAGCACCAGGCTCTGCGCCAGGGTCAGGGTCCGGCGCGACAGCCACCAGCCGACCACCAGAAGCAACAGGGTGGCGATTGTCGTAAACATGCGAAACCGGCGGGCGAGGGCCAAGCCGACCGGAGCGGACTCCCAGCTGAGCGACCCCTGGCTGGCGTCCAGAGCGATGGTGACGGTGTTGCGCGAGTAGCTGCGCTTTTCATGACCGGGAGACAGCCGCACGTTGGTCAACCCAAGGCCAGCGCCGAAGCGATCAAGGACCGCAGGCCCGAGGGGCATCAGGCGGGCGGCTGCGGCGGCTCCTGCATCGTCGGGAAGACGTTCGGCCACGGCCAACTGAGGCTCGCCCCGGACCCATATGACCCCGCGGCTGCTTTGGGCGCCCGAGCCCGTCAGAGCCCCCACCATCGGTTGAAGCGCGGCGGCCGGAGCCGTGGGCGCGCCGATCGGGGCGCCGAGCGCGTCGAAGAGCAAAACCCCAGGCCGTCCGCTGACCGCGTCCTGCGTCAGGCCCGCGGCCTGGCGGTCGGCCCGCAGGCCGAGCGCCTGTACGAGGGCGTTGGAAACCAGCCGCGCTTCTCGGTCGAGGCTTTCGTTGTCGTGAGCAATGGACAGCGCTGGGATGAACACGTTGAGGATCAGGACGCACAGCAGAAACGCGCCGATGATCGGCGCCACCAGCAACATCCCGGTGGTCTTGCGCACCTTCTTGGAGGCCATGCCCTAGTCCCTTGATCGCGGCACTGTGCGCCGTGCGCTCTT
>Ga0105047_10003323_pt1 | contig 28352 bp, 21 predicted proteins | sample MAT04_FD_78384 | JGI IMG/M metagenome (GOLD analysis project Ga0105047, IMG submission 78384) | Freshwater microbial communities from Lake Fryxell liftoff mats and glacier meltwater in Antarctica - MAT-04 (megahit assembly) | ecosystem: Environmental > Aquatic > Freshwater > Ice > Liftoff... | reverse complement strand
CTGGTCGGCTATCAGGGATCATCGCCGGTCGCGATCTGCCTGATCACAGAAAGTCGCCAGCCGCAGTTCGGGCCGCTGACGATCCGCACATTGCATGTCGGCACTGCCGGTGAAGCCGATGCCGATTCCGTCTGCGTCGAATTCAACACGTTGCTCGTTCGTTTCGAGGATCACGCGGAATTCGTAACGCTCATCCAGCGACATCTGGCTGATTATTCCCGCTGCGATGCAATCTCTTGGGACGGGTTTGATCTGGCGGAATTGCCCGCCGAGATGCTGAACGGGCCACAGTGGCGAACAATTATTAAACCATCCTTTTACTTTGATCTACGCCGCGTGCGAGCCGAGGGAGCGGAACCGATAACTCACCTGGGCGACTCGACACGCAAAACCATTCGCCAGAATCACCGCGATTTAGGGACAGTGGAAGTCGATTGGTCGGAAACACCACGACAGGCCGAAGAATATTTCGCCGAACTCGTCGCCTTGCATCAATCCCGCTGGCAGGCCCTGGGTGAAGCCGGTTCGTTCGCCAGCCGGCCTTTTCGCGAGTTCCACCTGGACTTACTGCATCAACTGGTCCCGCAAGGCCGCGCGGCGATGGTTCGTGTGCGCACCGGTGGCAAGACGTTGGGCTGCACGCTGCTCCATATCGATCAAAATCGCGCACTGGTTTACCAATGTGGCTGGACGACCGAGACCGCCGCGAAAAGCCCGGGAGTCATCAAAGATTACTGTAGCCTCTCGGAATGCCTGCGCCGTGGATTCGACGCTTACGACTTCATGGCCGGAGACTCGATTCACAAACGCCGCATGACGACCGACCAAGGACAACTGGTCTGGGCGAGTTGTCAATTGACCCCCTGGAAGTTTGAAACCGTGGAGCGGCTGCGAGCCGCCAAACACTGGCTGCGTACACTGTGGCCGCGAACGGAGGCGGCATCATGAGCATCGTCCTGGCACCCCCTGACAAGCACATCAATCGGTCCCCGCAGAGTGATCCAACGCATCCCGCGCGGCCGCTCAAGGTCTGCCATGTCAGCCTCACCCTGAAAACTGGCGGACTGGAACGGCTATTGGCCGATATCTCCCGGCATCACGACCGATCTGCCTGCGAACCGCATTTCCTCGCCATTCAGGAAGTCGGCCCCTTTGCCGAGATCATTCGCCAGGCCGACTGCCCCGTGCATCAGCTCTCCCCAGCCGGACGGCTCGGCCGGTTGCGGCAAATGGTTCGCCTCTTTCGCGAACACCGGTTCGATGTCGTACATACGCACAACACGTATCCGCACTTGTACGGCACGTTGGCGGCGCGATGGGCCGGCGTGCCAGTGGTCGTGCAAACCCGGCACGGTCAGCGGATCGGTCACGGCTGGAAATCACGCTTCCTGTATCGCACCGCCGCATTAGGTGTGGATCGCATCATCGCCGTCTCGCAGGATGCCGCACGATTGACGGTGGATGACGACGGCATCCCAGCCCGGAAAGTCTGCACGATCTGGAACGGGATCGATGTGGACGATTTCGAGTATCGCGGCCCCGGCACCGATCCCGTGGCGATCTCTGTTGCCCGCCTATCCGCGGAAAAAGATTTCCCGACGCTGCTCCAAGCCATGCGACTCGCCGTCCGCGAACTCCCAAACCTGAAACTCAAATTGGTAGGCGATGGACCGGAACGGCCCCGGCTCGAACAACTCGTCAATGAACTCGGATTAAAGAGTCACGTCGATTTCTTCGGGGAATGCCGCGATGTCCCTCAGCAACTGGCCCAGGCGGCGTTCTTCGTGACATCCTCGCTGACAGAAGGCATCTCGCTGACCTTGCTGGAAGCGATGGCCGTCGGCTTGCCGGTGATCGCCACGCACGTCGGTGGCAACCCCGAGATCGTCGCGAACGGCGTGACAGGGAAGCTCGTCCCGCCGGGAAATCCCGCTCAGTTGGCTGCGGCACTTGTGGATTTCGGCCGCAATGCCCTGCACTGGCCGGCCTGGGGCCGCGCGGGCCGAGCGCGGGTGGAAACGCATTTCGATGTCCGACGCATGGTCGCCGACTATCAGAATCTCTATCTCCAATTGCTCAACAAAACTCCAGTTCCGGCTACTCGCTGAGCCGCTGAGAAATGATCATGTACGGCACTTTTTATCGCAAAGTCTTGTTACCGCTGTTCGACGGCCCCCTCAAAGGTCGCCGGACCGTTCCGTACTGGCGTGCGCTGGAAGAGAGCCAGTGGTGGAGCCGCGCGCAACTCGAAGAATTCCAACTCATCGCGCTGCGGAATCTGCTGCGGCATGCATCCGACACCTGCCCCTACTTCGGCGAAACATGGCAAACGGCAGGATTGAATCCGTCCGTTGTGAGGTCGTTGGAGGATTTTCGCCAGTTCCCGACGATCACCCGCGAAGCAATCCGTGCGCATCGCCTGCGGATGCGATCCCGGTTGCCCATCAAACTCGTCACCAAAGGGACCGGCGGATCGAGTGGCGAACCGCTGCAATTTGATTTGTGCCTCGACAGTAACGATCGCCGCACGGCTCAGATGTATCGTGGCTATGGCTGGGCGGGGGGAGCGCCGGGATCGAAACAACTCCTCATCTGGGGCAGCCATGTGGGGCCGGTTCCCGCCTGGAAACGCTGGAAATCCGATCTGCACCACCGCTTCGACCGGCAGCGCGTCTTGAGCTGCTTCGAGTTCACGCCGCAAAAAATGGATGCCCACTGGGAATCGCTGCGGCGTTACCAGCCCGAGGTTATCGTCGCTTACACGAATCCCCTGTACGAGTTCGCGCGCTATCTGCAATCCCGGAACATTCAGCCGAAGGTCGGCCGGTCGATCATCGTGGGAGCGGAAAAACTGCACGACTTTCAGCGTTCGCTGATTGAAGATGTGTTCCAAGTTCCGATTTTTGAAACTTATGGTTCGCGAGAGGTGATGCTGATTGGCGCGGAATGCGAATACCATTCCGGCCTGCATCTCAGCATGGAAAATCTGCTGGTCGAAATTCTTGACGATGACGGTCAACCCACGCCCAACGGTCAAGTCGGCAATGTCGTGATCACAGATCTGTTCAACTACGGCATGCCGTTCATTCGCTATGTCAACGGCGACCAAGCGATCGCATCCTCGGAATCCTGCCCGTGCGGTCGCGGGTTGGCGCTCTTGAAGTCGGTCACGGGTCGTCGGCTCGATGTGCTCGACACTCCTGATGGCCGCCAGATTCCGGGCGAGTTCTTTCCGCATCTCATCAAGGACTTCCCAGCAGTTCGCCGATTCCAAGTCATGCAGGAATCGCCCGCGCTGATCACTTTGAAACTTGTCGCCGAAGGGGGCTTTACGCTGTTGGATCGTCAGCAGTTACTATGCAACATCCGCCAGGTCGCCGGCAGTGAAGTCGAGATCGACGTGCAATACGTCACCGACATTCCCCTGACGCGGGCCGGAAAGCACAACGTCGTCGTGAAACGCCCAGCCTCTGAAAACGGCGAACATCAGCGGCATGTCTCCTCGACGCCAGAACTCGCGGAAACGGGGGTGTCCGCATGAGTGCCACCTTATTGAGTTTGCCCAGCGAGACATCAACTTCCGAATCGGTCCCATGGCCATTGCGGACGACTGTACATGCGATCGCCACAACGGGGGATTCCCACCTGCGAGACCGCTGGCTGGCGGCATTTGAACGAGATCCACAAGCCAGTTCGTGGCAGCATCCGCTGTCGGTGTTGGCCGAATGCCGGGCACTCGAAACATCACGCTGCCCGCCGCTGCTGATCGAATGCCTGTCCTCTGCTGAAACCGTCGGGGCTGCGATCTTGCTGCCCAAGTCCATCACCACCCGGCAACTCGGCGGCATCGGCCCGAAGTGGACCTTGCAAGGCTACCGACTCGTCGGCGGTCGCATGCTGAATGTCGACCAGGACGCCGCCGTTGATCAGCAGTTGTTGCAGGCGGTTTATGACGCAGTGACAGATTCCGCGGCCGATTTCCTGCTGATCGAGGACATCGATCAGCCTTCGCCCTTGTGGAGTTCCGTGACGAGCAGCTTGCCATCTAATTGGAAAGCCTTTACCCCGAATGGCGTGCAGTCCCGGCTGCGCATCCGCTTGCCGGAACAGGGTGACGGCTACTGGCAACAATTCTCCAGCAAGACCCGGGGCACATTCCGCAGGAAGTTGAAGAAATTCGGCGAAACCAAGCTGGAGCGAATCACAAGGGCGGATGAGGTGCCGAATTTCCTCGCGGTCGCACATCAGATTTCCTTGCAGACCTGGCAATCGCGTCAACTCGGCTTGCGTGTGAGGAACTCAGCAGCCGAACAAGCCTCGCTGTCAGCCCTTGCCGACGCGGGATTGTTGCGGTGCTACTTGTGGTCGGCTCAAGGCGAACCCGCGGCGTTCTGCATCGGCAATCAAGCTCAGGGGACGTTTCATTACGAAGAAGTCGGCTATGCAACACAATTCGCGAAATTCTCGCCGGGGCAGATGCTGGTTGTGCAGATGATTGAAGACCTGCTCGCCTACGATCGTCCGCACACATTTGATTTCGGCGGCGGCGATGCCGACTACAAGCGGATGTTCGCCAACGATGTCTCGCAGAGCGGCACCGTCTGGTTGACGCCGCCGCGTTGGAAATCGCGCGGCGCGCTGCACTGGGGGCAGTTCTGTCGCAGTTTGAAAACCACCGCGCGGCAGACCGCCCAGCGTCTTGGACTCGCGACACGCGTCCGTCAATGGATTCGTTACGGCGGGGCAACCGCAACGCCGCCGACCTCGACCGAAGCGGAGGAGACGACATGAAAGTTCTCTATTTCTCCTACGCGTATCCGAATTCGACTCAGCCAACGCTGGGGACATTCAACCGTTCGTTGCTGGCCGCGCTTTCGTCGCAGCATGACATCCGTGTGGTCGCGCCGGTTCCCTTTCCTCAGATCATTCGCAGCCGACTCAAGGGGACATCGCCGTCCGCCCCCGGGTTTCAAGCGATTCCCGGCGTCGAGGCGGATTATGTGCCGTTCTACTACCCGCCGAAAGTGATGCGGGATCGGTTTGATGAATTCCTGTGGTGGTCGGTTCGGGAACAACTGGAACGGACGATTCGCGAATTTCGGCCAGATGTCATCCTGTCGTATTGGGCGCATCCGGATGGCGCGGTGGCGGTGCGTGCCGGCCGTGCGCAGGGCATTCCCGTTGTGACAATCGTCGGCGGCAGTGATGTGTTGCTGCTCGCTCGCTCCGGCCGGCGGCGGACATCGATCCTGAACGCCTTGCATCAGGCCGATGCCGTGGTTGCCGTGAGCCGCCATATCGCCGAGACGTTGATTGCCGATGGCCTACCGGCGGAGAACGTGCATGTCGTCCGTCGCGGCATCGACCGGACCATCTTCCGGCCGGGCGACCGAGCCGATGCCCGCCGCGAACTGGGACTGGCCGCCAAGCGATTCACGCTGATCTCCGTCGGCCGACTGGAATCGGTCAAAGGTCAGACGCACCTCATTGAAGCATGCCATCAACTATTTCGCGAAGGACATTCCTTCGCGGCGCATTTGTTGGGCGGCGGTCCGCTGGCACAGCGATTGAAGCAGGAAATCCGGCATGCCAACTTGCAAGGCACGGTCACGCTGCATGGTTCACAGCCGCAGGCGGTCCTCGCGAACTGGTATCGCGCCGCGGATGTGACGGTCCTTCCCAGCCTCTCCGAAGGGATTCCGAACGTCTTGCTGGAATCGATGGCCTGCGGCACACCGTTCGTGGCATCAAATGTCGGCGGCATTCCGGAGATTGTCGATGAACGCTACGACGATCTTGTGTCACCCGCGGACGCCGCGGCCTTGGCGATGGCGTTGCGTCTACGCCTGACTACCGCCCCGCCGAGCACATATTCTCCTGAATCTCGGCGATTTGAGCCGGGGAGTTGGGAAGATTCCGCCGCCGCGCTCTGCGATGTCTTCGCGTCGGTCGGAGTTCGCACATCAGAAGACTCCGCGACACAGGTACCCACAATTCACGCACAACGACCAGTTCTGCAAACCATGTCTCATTGACCACAGAAAATGAATCTCGCGAAACAAATTGTGAAACGACTTTTGACCGCCTGCCTGCCCGCGGAGCGCTGGCTGGTGCGTGGCCAACGTGCGCGCGGCATCACCGGCCCGGCGATTTCGCTCACGTTTGATGATGGTCCACACCCCGAGTTCACGCCGCTTGTGCTCGACCGCTTGCAGATGTTCGGCTGGAAGGCGACCTTCTTCGTCATCGGCGCGCAGGCTCAACAGTATCCGCACCTCATTCGCCGGATGCTGAGCGAAGGCCACGAAGTCGGCGCCCATTCGTGGACACACAGCGAACCAGCGCGAACCACGGCCGGCCAACTGATCGACGAAACGCGGCGCACAATTCAACTCTTGCACGATCTCGGTGCGCAAACCGTATCGCTGATGCGGCCCCCCAAAGGGGAATTGACGGCTCAGAAAATCGCCGGACTGTGGCGAAATCAGCAGACCATCGCCTTGTGGAATGTCGATCCCAAAGACTATCGGCCGGATTGCGAACCGGAGTTATGCCGCTGGGCGGCCGGGTATTCGCCCAAGCACGGAGACATCGTGCTGCTGCACGACGCGTTTCCGCAGGCGCTATGGCTATTGGATGAGTTGCAGGAACACCGTCGGCTCGTTGGCGTCGAAACGGTGACAGTCTCGACATGGTTGAAGCCGCGATCGGAATCCCAAACACGTCACTCTTTTCAAAAGCAGCTATCTGCGAAATCGGAGGGCATCCCATGCCCGTAACTGCCAGTTTCCCGTCGTTACTCCCGACAACTTCCGACACCAGCCGCAGGCGGGTGTTGCTCATTGCCTACAGCTTTCCCCCGGTGGGTGGCGCGGGCGTGCAGCGACCGGCAAAGTGGACAAAGTATCTGCCGCAGTTCGGCTGGGATGTCACAGTCCTCACGCCGGAGAATCCCTCGGTCCCGCTGCGTGATGAAAGCCTGCTGGCCGAGATTCCGCCCGAAACCCGCATCATCCACGCGCGAACCTGGGAACCGGACTACAAACTCAAACAGCAGTTGGCCGGCAAAGCGACGACCGGCCACCCCGGTTTGCTGTCAATTGGTCGCTCCTTTGCCAAATCATTTGTGAAACGCTGCGTGCAAACCGCTCTGCAACCCGATTTGCAGGTTCTCTGGGTGAAGAATGCCATCCGCGCGGCGACCAAAGAATTGGAACGAGTGCCGCACGACGCCATTCTCGTCACCGTCCCCCCCTATTCGATGCTGTCCATCGGCGTCAGTTTGAAACAGCGGTTCGGGCTGCCGGTCGTCTTCGACTTTCGCGACGAATGGGACTTGAGCAGCCGCTATTTGGAACAGGCGTCGCACGGCTGGTGGACGCGGCTGGTGCAAACTCGCATGCAGCGCCGATTGCTGAAACAGGCAGATGCCGTCATCGCGACGACGCAGGCCAGCGCCGCCACCTACCAGCAGAAACTCGCGGAAGTCGGCAACACCGCCCAATCGCACTGTATTTACAATGGCTACGACCCCGAAGATTTTGCCAACTTGGATCCGGGCACAAATCGAGCACAATCCACCGACCGCTTCCAGCTCGTCTACACCGGCACACTCTGGAATTTGACCGACATCGAACCGCTGGTCTCCGCGATTGAACAAATGCAACACCGTCGGCCGGAACTGCTCGACAAACTGGAACTGGTCTGCGTTGGCCGCAAGACGCCGGAGCAGCAAGCCGTTTTGGATCCCGTGAACCGGACGAATTGCCGGACCGACTTCGTCGATTACTGTCATCACAAAGAGATCGCCGGTCGCTTGCAGCAAGCCGATGCCCTGTGCCTGTTGCTCAGCGACGTGCCGGGTGCGGAGCGGGTGGTCCCGGCCAAAGTCTTCGAGTACCTGGCTTCTCGCAAGCCGATCTTGGCCATTGCTCCCTTCGGCGAAACATCGCGCATCGTGCAGCGATTTCTGCCCGAAGGACATTACGCCCCGCGGGATATCGCAGGCATCGCGGCCTGGCTGATCGATCGGCTGTCCGGTTCACGCCGTGTGTCGCCGCGAGCGGCATCGACCGCGGATCTCACCGAGTTCAGCCGGCCTCATCTGACGGGACGACTCGCGGCCGTGCTGAATTCCGTGTCCAAGCGGCCGGCGGCCGTGGCGAATCAATTGATGGAAGTCAAACCGTCAGCCATGTCGAAAGAGCGTTGCCTCGTCAACGCTTGAAAGTATGTCATGAACGATTGGTGGCAAATCATTTACTGGAGCTGCTTGGCCGGACTGGCGTACATTTACGTCGGCTACCCGCTGCTCATCTGGCTGCTCGCGCGGACCAGTCGCGTGCCGCTGCGCAAGTCGGAGATTGATCTGCGAGTCTCGGTGGTCATCATCGCTTACAACGAACAATCGCGCCTGCCGGCGAAGATCGAGAATTTGTTGTCGCTGGATCGAGCCGACCTGATTGATGAAATTCTGATCGGCTCCGACGGATCAACCGATGCGACGGTGGCCATTGTCCAACAGTTGACCGATCCCCGCGTGAAAGTCGTGGCTTTCTCCCAACGTCGCGGCAAGCCGGCGGTCTTGAACGAGCTGATCCCGCGCTGCACGGGCGAAGTCATTCTCTTGGCCGATTGTCGACAAATCTTCGCTGCTCAAGTTCTCGTGAAATTGATCGAGAATTTCGCTGATCCGCATGTGGGGGTGGCCTCGGGCGAATTGGTGCTGCGCAGCGGCCCCGGCGAGACAACGGCTGCTCATGGAATCGGGTTGTATTGGAAGTACGAAAAATTCATCCGCAAATGTGAAAGCCACTTTCGCAGCGTGCCCGGCGCGACCGGTGCCTGCTATGCGATCCGCAAGTCGCTGTTCCGGCCGATCAACCCGAATACCATCCTCGATGACGTGGCGATTCCGATGCAGGCGATTTCGCAGGGTTATCGCTGCCTGCTGGAACCCGGTGCGATCGCGTATGACGAACCGTCACAGAATCCCGGCCAGGAAGCGATTCGTAAACGCCGAACCATCGCCGGGGTCGCACAACTGATTCGCGGCGAACCACAGTGGCTGAATCCGCTCCGCAACCCGATCTGGTTCGAGTTCGTCTCGCACAAAGTGCTGCGTCTTGCCTCGCCGCTGCTGCTGGTGGGTGTTTTGATCATCAATTTGCTGTTACTGCAGCTGCCCGCCTATCAGGTTTTTTGCTCGTTGCAGATATTCTTTTATGTCGCGGCCACTATTGGATTCATTCAACAGCGACGCGGCCGCCGGTCCGCCCTGTTTGGCGCTCCGTTAATGTTTCTGGCTTTGAATTGGACGACCGCCCTCGCCCTGTGGGATGCCTGCCGATCCCGATATCGCGTCACCTGGCAGAAAGCCGATAATCGGGATGAGCTTCCTGCCGTCCCGATCACCGGTCCCGCGTCACCGTCCGCCGTCTAATAGACGATCTTCCGCGAACCATAAAGACAACGCATGTCCCCCGGTCTGTTCCTGATCCTGGCCTTCCTCCTCGCGGCTCTCGCCGGCGGCATCGTCGCGGCACGGCTCTGGCGGAAAGTCCGGGAACGGGGGCTGGATCGGTGGACGCCGACCTACTTCCGCACAACGGCTCAGCGTCCGCAAATCGATTGGGAACGCGACGAACTCGATGTCTTTCTGGCTGTTTGCGATCATTACGAACCCGAATGGGGATCGCCGAGCACCGCGGATGCCATTGCGCGGGTCCAGCGCTGGCAACACGAGTACCCCCGGCGGTTTTCCCAATTCGCGGATGCCGACGGCCGCAGTCCGCAGCACACGTTTTTCTTTCCGCAGGATCAATACCGCCCGGAGTATCTGGACCGATTGGCGGAACTGTGTGCCGCCGGGCATGGCGATGTCGATGTCCATCTGCATCACGACAACGACACGCCGGACGGACTCCGCGAAAAAATGGAGACCTTCCGTCAGACCTTGTTTCATCGTCACGGCCTCTTGCGGCGAGATCCGGTGACCGGGGAAATCGTGTACGGATTTATCCACGGCAACTGGTGTTTGTGCAATTCGCGGCCGGATGGCCGGTGGTGCGGCGTCGATCATGAATTGCCGATCCTGATGGAAACCGGTTGCTACGCCGATTTCACCATGCCGTCCGCCCCGAGTGATACGCAACTGGCCCGCATCAACAGCATCTACTACGCATCCGATACACCCCAGGGACGCGGCGCACATGCGGAAGGAGTTCGGGCTACGGTGGGCAGCAGCCCTCCGCCGGACAGTCTGCTCATGATCCAAGGCCCGTTGCTGTTCGACTGGAAGCGCCGAATTCGCGGCCTCATTCCGCGTGTCGAGAATGGGGACTTGCTCGGCAATCATCCGCCGACGCTCGATCGTTTCAAACTCTGGCTACAAGCGAATGTCACCGTGGCCGGTCGGCCGGACTGGCGGTTTGTCAAACTCCACACGCACGGCTGCAAGCCTTCGAATCTTGACATGCTGCTGGGCGATCCGATGGAACGCTTCCATCGCGAGTTGGGCGAGTTCACCCGCCGGCATCCGAACATTCGGCTGCATTACGTCACCGCCTGGGAGATGGCGCAGAAAGTTCATGCCGCCGAGTCGGCTCGCTACGAGGATCAAATTCCGATTACCAGTTCCCGCGTCTGAGAGTTCGTCGATTTTCTCGTGGCACACGTTTCCCAACGTGTGTGTTTTTCGATTTTGAGCCGGTTATGAAAATTTCTGGCACGTTGGAAACGTGCCGCCACGTTTTCAGCGGGCTGCTGAACCATCCCGAAAGATGATGCCCGATGTCGCAAGCATGGCAAGATGACAGCCGTTTCCAAAGCGCGCCACCGCCGGTTCCCGGTCAGGCGATTGGCGTTTGTTCCGTTGTGTACCTGATGGTCCTGACCGGCATCGCGGCGGCCATCTGGTTCTGGTCGGAAGACTGGTGGCTGTCGATGATTCTGGTCTACTCGCCGAAAGCCCCGCTGGCGATTCCGGCCGGCTTTCTCCTGCTGTGCGCCCTGGCGTTTCGGCCGCGCTGGGTATTTGTGAATCTGCTGTCGCTCGCCGTGGTGTTCGGGCCGATCATGGGGTTCGTCGCCCCACTGTCGCGCTGGTCGCAAGGCGTGGTGACGGAATCGCCCGATGATCTACGCATTGTCAGTTGTAACATTCAGGCCTTCCGCCCCGACTTCGCCACGGTCATCGAAGAACTGGCCGAGCATCGGCCGGACATCGTGGCGTTTCAGGAAGTTCAAGGCGAAGACCATCCGCTGCTCAGCAAGTTCTTCGCCGGCTGGAATGTCGCCCGCAACGACGGGTACTGGGTTGGGTCCAAGTACCCGGTCCGTTTGATTCAGCCGATCGCGACGAAAACATTCGACCGCATCGCCGGCGTGATCGCGGAAGTCGATTTGCCGACCGGGACGGTGCTGGTGGCCGACATCCATCTCATGACGGCCCGCCGCAGTCTGGGTGAGTTGACGCCCAAAGCCATTCTCGCGGGCTACGGCCCGGACATCATCGTGCCGCATCAGGCCGAGCGTGAAGAGGAAGTGATGGAAATCCGCCTGCAGATTGACGATCTTCGTGGGGCCAAGCCGGTCATCGTGCTGGGCGATTTCAACACCCCGTCCACAAGTTCACTGTTTCGTCGCTGGTGGGGCGAATATCACAATGCGTTTGATGAAGCCGGGTTCGGCTTCGGCTACACCTCCCCCTGCCGCAAAAACCAACGGTATTGGTTCGACGACACACCGTGGGTGCGAATTGATCACGTCTTGTGTTCGCCCGAATGGGAAGTGGTGAGCAGCGATGTAGGCACGCGGGATGGATCGGACCATCGCCTGATCGCCGCCAGCGTCCGGCTGATGTCCGTGCCTACGTCACAGGTCACAAGTCGTGAGGCTCAACCACCGACAGACTGATCGGCATTCGTCGGGTGGCACGTCCCTGAGTCTTTGAAGGGCGTGGCGAATGTTCAAAGAACCACGCCCTTCCCCAAGCCTCGGGGTCGTGCCACCCAAGCTCGCGACATGACCGATCATTCCGCCTGTAACACTTCGGCGGAGTTTACAGATTCCACCGGTTGCGCAGCCAGAAATGTGGGCCGAATCTGTTCCGCCGCATCGCTGTTTCCGTTTGTCACCACTGTTCCGATGCTAGAGTTTTCCAGAGTGGAAAAGCGTTGCCGCGGGCGATTTCGTTTGCAGCATCGCGATCATTTTTTGGGAACGGGAACGAACTGTGAAACCTGAACTGAAATTTCATCCCGGGAGTTTGCCGGGGAATGCCGATCCGAATCAGGAAGCCGATCACTTGCCGATTAACTTCGTCGACCTGATCCGCCGCAATCGCTGGTGGCTGGCGTGCGGGTTGCTGTTCGGTCTGGCGCTCGGTCAGGCGGCGTACTGGCAAGTCGGCCCGGAATACGAGGCCTCGGCTCAGGTGCTGGTCTCACGGCGGAATGCCGTGCAGTTGAAAGACGAGCAGCGGGCGCTCGGCAACTACGGCGACCGCACGGAACACATCGCCTTGATTCTCAGCCCGATGATCGCCGGGAAAGCGGTCGAGATCGGCAAGCTCAATGAATTGACCACGTTTAACAAGTCACCGGATGCGGCGGAAGATATCGTCGAAGATTTGAAGGTGAAACGCAGCGCCGGTCAGGACCGCTCGTTCATCAACGTGCTGAACATCACTTACACCAGCAAAGTCGCCAGCGACGCCCGCGCGGTGGTGGATGCGGTGATCGCCGCGTATGGACAATACCTCGAAGAGACACGCAGCGAACACACGACCGACGTGATGAAGCTCGCCACCAAAGCCCACGACGAGATTCAAGAGAAACTCCGTAAAAAAGAGCAGGACTATCTCGATTTCCGCGACAAATCCCCGCTGCAATGGAAGTCACCCGTCGGCGCGTCGAACGATGGACAAGGGACCACGACCAACGTGCATCAGGAACGGCTGATGGCCATTGAAGAGCAGCGGAAGCTCAATCTGCTGCGGCAGGCCGAACTTCATTCCCGCATGGCGGCTCTGGACGCCGGTTTGAAGGCCAATGAACCGCGCGAATCGCTGGAACTGCTCGTCCGCCGCTTCATGAACTCCGATGGCCCGTCGGGACAAGATCAGCAAGAACAGCGGGAACTGGCCGCTTTCGAGTCCAAACTGTTGCCGATGCTGCTGGAAGAAGAGCGACTGTCGCGCGACTACGGCGGCGATCATCCCGAGTTGCTCAGCGTCCGCAAAAGCATTCAGTCGACCATCGACTATTACAAACAGCACGGCGTGCGGCTGCCGAACGAAAAAGACGCCACCGGCAAACCCGTGCGCCGCACCGGCCTCGATTTCATTGCGGTGTATATCGATTCCCTCCGGCAGCAAATCAATGAATTGAAGAATCGCAATGTTGAGCTGACCACGATCTTTGAAGCCGAGCTGGTGAAAGCCAAAGAACTGGCGCGGTTTCAGGCGCAAGATCAATCCATGAATGCCGAGATCACACAGATTCGGGAACTTTGGGAACAACTCACCACTCAGGTGAACCAGGTCGACATCGAAAAGGACAGCAGCGGCTACACATTGAAACAGATCGCTCCGGTGAAGAGTTCCATCTCGATGAAGCGGCTGATGAAGTTTTACGGAGCCGGTGCGATCTTCGGCCTCGGTTGCGTCGGCCTTTGGGCCTTTCTGCGGGAATGGCGCGACACCACGTTGAAATCGGCCAAAGATGTGCAACTCTGTTTGCGGCAGCCGATTCTGGGCGGCGTGCGGGAATTCACCACCGTCAGCGATCGAGCCGCGCCGAACTCAGGCCGACTTCATCCGGTGATTCGCTACTGGCATGCCCCGTCGTCGATTGAAGCGGAACACATCCGCTCGATTCGCGCGTCGCTCGCCGTGGCGCTTGAAAACCGGCACGCCAAGATTGTGCAGATCACCAGCCCGGAACCGGGCGATGGCAAATCGACCCTGATTGCGAATCTCGCGGTCGCCGAAGCCCAGGCCGGCCAGCGCGTGCTGCTGATCGACGCTGATTTGCGCCGCCCGTCGTTGCACACTCTATTCCGCGTGCCGCTGGGGCATGGCTTGTCGGATGCTCTGCTCGGCCAGGCATCGCTGTCGGAGGTTCTGCGGCCCACACCGGTCGAACATTTGACCTTCCTGACGGCAGGCAGCCCGCCGACAAATCCCGCCGAGATTCTCTCCTCGTCTCGCTGGCAACGACTGATCGCGGAACTGCGCGGCCAGTTCGACCTGATTCTCATCGACAGTCCGCCGCTGTTGGCCGTCAGCGATCCGTGCGAAATCGCCCGCCATGTCGACGGCATGCTGTTGGTAATGCGGCTCGGCAAGAACCGTCGCCCGGCCGCGGTACGAACCCGCGAATTGATCCGATCACACAATCTGCCACTGTTGGGTGTCATCGCCAACGGCCTCCTGGATGAGAACACCGCCGGCACCGGTTACTACCCAGACTACCATTCGCGCACGCTATCGGACGCGACGAAGGAGGCTGCCCCGGCAGCAGAACTCGTCGGCGTATAAGCCGTGTCAGCTGCCGCGGACATTTCCTGAAACACTTGCCTTTTGATCTTGGAATCTTGTCATTATGCCGTCGGTGAATTGGACTGAACTCCGCCGATCTTTGCTGGGCGATCACGATCCGTCGGTGCTGCCGCCGAGTGTTCAGCTCCCCATGCTGCCGCACGCAGTGCTGGAGTTCTCACGCAAAGCCGAAGACCCGAACGCGGGGCCAGGCGAACTGGGCCGCATCATCGAGACCGACAGCGGGCTGACATGCGATCTGCTGAAGTACGTTAACTCTGCAAAGTTCGGTATCAAGAAGAAGGCGTCGACGGCCCAACAGGCGATCACGACCCTGGGGATTCGCATCAGCAAGTTGTTTCTGCTGACGGCCGGCGTGCAACATGCCATGAAGGCCCGGCAATCGAAGTTGATCAACCTGCAAAGTTTCTGGTTGACGAATCTCGAACGCGCCCTCGTCGCCCGCGAAACGGCCGTGCTCCTCAAAGCCAATCCCGATGTGGCATTTGCTGGCGGGATGCTCCATGACTTTCTGCTGCCGATTTTGACCAACGAAAACTACAGCAGCTATGCTCAGTACATGCAGATTCCGGAACCCCAGCGGCCCCGGTTGGTTGATTTCGAGCGGAAGTCCTTTGGCTGGGATCACGCGCTCGCCACGGCTCAAGTCTTGATGAGCTGGTCGTTTCCCGACGACTTGATCTGCTGCGTCTTATTGCATCACGGCGGGTTGGACATGCTGAAGCACGACGAACTCGGCCGGACAGCGGTGGCAGCGGTCGCAATCGCCGCGCTGATTCCCGACCCGCTGCGCCAATCCGGGGCGGGATTGGAACAACTGCTCGAACTCGATTCGATCTGGCCGCAACTCCACTTGTCGGATCTCGCGGAACGTGTCGATGGCCAGATGCGGGAGATGTCTCCGTTGGCAAGCCAGCATTTCTCGCTGAAACGCCGGTGTGATAAATCCCAACTGGCTCAGACGGCTTAAACGGAATTCAACCTTCCCCTCTGTGAGATGCCGTGATGGCCGAGATCAACTGGGCAAAACTGCGCGAAGAATCGCTGGGACCCTTCACATTGACGGCATTGCCGCCAACGTTGCAACTTCCCGCGTTGCCGCATGCCGTCACCATGTTCATGGAGAAATCGCAGCACGAGCTGACTCCGTTGAAAGAACTTGCCGCGATCGTCGAGACCGATACCGGCCTGACGTTGGAACTTTTGAGGCACGTCAACTCGGCGTTTCTGGGACTGCGTCAAAAAGCCAGGACGGTGTTGCAGGCAATCACTCTGCTTGGGTTGCGGCAAAGCCGCCTGTTTTTGGTGGCGACCGGTATCCAAGCCGCGATTCGCTCCCGCAAATCCAAATTGCTCAATCAGACGAGTTTCTGGAACGCCAGCTTGCAGAAGGCGATCTTCGCCCGCGAAGTCGCCCGTCTGTTGCAGACCGATATGGACATCGCCTTCGCTGGGTCGCTCTTGCAGGATTATCTGCTGCCGGTGCTGACCAGCGAGTTGTATGAGCCGTATGTCGGCTTCATCGATCAGCGGGCCAGGCAACCGGAATTGCTCTGTGATTTCGAGCAGCAGCAGTTCGGGTGGGATCATGCCGTCGCCGCCGCCTGCCTGGCGCACCGCTGGAAATTGCCCGACGAACTTGTCTGCTGCATCCTGTTTCATCATCACGGCTTGCGGGCGCTGGCCGATCCGAAACTGGCCCGCACTCCTGTCAGCGCGGTCGCCTTGTCGGCGCTGTTGCCCGACCAACTCCGGCAGCAGTATCACGGACTGGAACAACTGGTCCTCTTACAGCAGAAATGGCCGGCGTTCTGCCTCGAAGATCTCGTGCGGATAGTCGACGCCGAACATGCGGTCTCCGGATTGGGCGTGGTGAACGACTTCCCGCTGTCGCGGCGCTGCAAACAGATCCTCACGAATCTGGCCGCCCCGGTCGCCGAAGAGAAATTCTCAGAAGTCGCCCTCGCGACGTGATCCGCCATCGATGCTTCTGCGTATTCTCTCCTGTGACTGATTGCCGGGTGGCTGGGGCGCTCAATACACTCACCTTTGTCACTCCTGCTCATGGCCCCAGCGATCCAGAGTTTGACAATGTAGAGCACTTGCTCCGCAAGTGCCCGCTTTTTGCACTTGCGGAGCAAGTGCTCTACATTCTGGACCACCAGCCGCGCGTGCGCTGGAATCCGGCTGGCAATCGAAGTACAGTCATCACGTCAGAAGTTTCCATTCCGACAGCAGGGGATCTTACGTGTCGACCGACAGCAGCCGCGAAGACAACAACAAGCCGATCTACCTGGTTTCGTACCCCAAAGTCGTGATGCTCTATCCGACCTTCATCGCCGCGGTGGTCGCAGGCATCGTGACGGCATTCGCCGGTCAGAAAGAAGCGATCTCGATTAACGTCTGCCTGGTGTTTCTCGCGGTGTTCTCGATCAATCTGGTAGTTCTGGCGTTCGACTTCCCTCGCACGACCTCGCTCACTGTCTTCTTCCTGATCACGGCCGTGGTGTTTGGCTTACTGCTTCTCTTCCGCAATTATCCCGATGTGCTGCCGGTCATTACGAATATTTTGAAACGCCTCGAACCTTCCGCGAACGCAACGTTTTACTTCTGCTTTGCTTCTCTGCTCGCGCTGATTTATGTCGCCGTGCTGATCAACATTCGTTTCGATTACTGGGAAGTTCGCCCGAACGAATTGCTGCACCATCACGGGTTTCTGAGCAACCTCGAACGGTTCTCCGCCCCGAATCTGCGGATTACCAAAGAAATCGACGATGTGTTCGAGTACATGCTGCTCCGCAGCGGGCGATTGATTTTGCATCCCAGCAATGAACCGCGCGCCTTCGTGCTGGACAATGTGCTGTTCATCGATTTGAAGGAAACCCGCATCACCCGCATGTTAGGTGCGTTGCAGGTTCAAGTCCGCGATGACCGGCCCCGCTTGAACACGCCGGATGACCCGGCCTGAGGTCGCGGTTTCCAAAGGCGGTTCACTCTCCGTCAACCGGCCCGGGCACATTCGAGCGGACTTTTCTCCGGCAGAAAATCTGTGATTTGGGATCTCTGCGCAGACTCTGTCTAGCGGTCAGTCACGGTGATTGATCCAACCCGCACCACCATCGACGATTCCGTTCGTTCCCAAACGTGGGAATGAATGGAAATCAAACTCTGCTTCGCTTGAATCCTGCGGAGGGGTCTGGCATAGTTGCCCCGACTTGCTTCGGACGAAGTCTCGCGTGGGTCGGTCTTTAGATTGCAGACAACTTGTCGCGCAACCAAGTCCGGTAGTACGGAAGGCTTCAACGAGGTCGAAGTTGACCGCCGGAAGCGAAGAATCGGACGCACTGCGGATGGTGAGATGATACTTCAGTCGTTTATCGCATCGAAGCTGGGAGAAGCCGAGGGTGCGGCGGGATGGTCGGTGGCGATTGCGGCAATCGTCCACGCGGCACTGCTGATCGCCTTATTCGGCGCACTTCCGCTATTTTACATTTGGCTCGAGCGCAAAGTCGCCGGCCGAATTCAGGATCGCCTCGGACCGACCCGCGTCGGTGGCCGCTTCGGTTGGCTGCAAACGCTCGCCGACGGCATCAAGCTGATTCAGAAGGAAGATCTCGCACCGACCGCGGCAGACAACTGGATCTTCCGCATCGCACCATATCTCGCGGTTGTGGCATCGTTTGCGGCATTCATGGTGCTGCCGCTCGCGGCCGATTTGGTCGCCGTGCCGCTCGATACCGGCATCTTTCTGATTCTCGCTTTGATGTCGATGGAAGTCCTCGGCATCATTCTCGCCGGGTATTCCAGCGGCTCGAAATGGGCGTTGTTCGGGGCAATGCGTGAAGCTGCCCAGATGGTGAGTTATGAAATCCCGATGGCCCTGTGCGTGCTGATCCCGCTGGTGACCGCCGGCACGCTGAGTTTCCGTGAAGTAGCGATGTTGCAGGACGGCTTGGTCACCAACTGGTTGATCTTTCATGACCCCTTCACCTTCTTCGGGTTCTTCACGTATTTCGTCGTCGCGACAGCCAGCGTGAAGCGTGCCCCGTTCGATCTCGCCGAAGCAGAGTCGGAACTGGTGGCCGGTTTCCATACGGAATACAGCGGCCTGCGGTGGTCGTTCTTCTTCATGGCCGAGTACGCGAGCATGTTCGCCGTCAGTGCGATTGCCTGCCTGCTGTTTCTCGGCGGGTGGTACACCGGAATCGATGCGGAAACGTGGCTGGTCACCCCGATTCTGAATGCGGTCGGTCTCACTGCCGATGCTGGTGTGGGTCGGTTGCTGATGAATCTCTTCGGCCTGCATGTGATGCTGATCAAAGCGAGCCTCTTGGTCTTCGTGCAGATTTGGGTCCGCTGGACGTTGCCGCGGTTGCGAATCGACCAGGTGATGACGACTTGCCTCAAATACCTCGTGCCGATCAGTTGCTTCCTGTTTCTGGGGGCCGTGTTATGGCCGCTGGTACTGGCGACGGCATTCGGGCGGACCACGCTGCTGGAAGGCCCGCTGGCGACTCCGCTCGGCGTGAAGGTCGTGCGTCAAGCCGCGTTTCATGCACCGGCAGGCAAGCACAATCTGGCGGTTTCGCCGCATGAAGGGGGCGTGCGCTGATGAGTGATTTCAGTATCTCGCTCGATCAATTCCTGTTCTGGGTCTTCGCGTTCATCGCTTGCGGTTCAGCGGTTCTGGTCGTTGCGATTCAAAACATCGTCCGCATGGCATTCTGGCTGGTGATGTCGCTCGGTTCCGTCGCGGCTCTGTTCTTCCTGCTGCATGCCGACCTCCTCGGAGCGACGCAACTCTTGATTTACGTTGGCGGCACCGTGGTCGTGCTGATCTTCGGCGTGATGCTCACCGCCAGCGGACCCTACATGAAGATCCAAACCTCGGCCGGGGAATTGTTCCTGGGGGCGGGCGTAGGAGCGTTACTGCTCGCCTTGTTGATCAATTCCGTCTGCTCCACCGATTGGGACGCGCTGACCCTGGCGACTTCCAATACCGCGCTGCCGATTGTCTCCGGCGAAGTGGACAATGGCGGCACGGCTCGGCCGTTGGGGCTGGCCTTTCTCGGAATTCGGCCTGATCAGGATCTGGGGGTGACCGATGTCACCAAGTTAAGCCCCGGATTCTTGTTGCCCTTTGAAATCATTTCGGTGCATTTGCTGGTGGTATTGGTGGGGGCGGCGTATCTGGCGCGCGCCAAACGCCGCACGGTGACTGCGGAACCGCGTTCGTAATCGCGTCCGGTGGGACGAAAGATCGTTATGGAAACTGTCGACCTGAATTCGTATCTCCTCGTCGGAGCCGTGATGTTCGTCTGCGGGATCGTCTGCATGGCGACCAAGCGGAACGGCATCGGCGTACTGATGGGTGTGGAACTGGTGCTCAACGGAGCTAATCTGAATTTTGTGGCCTTTTCGCGCTTCACGCCGCTGGGGTTGGATGGACAGTCGGTGGCATTGTTCGTGATTGTGCTGGCGGCGGCGGAAGCGGCTGTCGCACTCGCCATCGCCCTGAACTTTTATAACAACCATATGACGATCGACGTGGATCGCGGCAAAGATCTGAACGGGTAACCAAGACGCCCGGCTGACTCTGTCCCGCGATGCATGACTAGAACTTTGGACTCCATAAAGAGTCATTATGCCGACGGATGCTGTCTTACTCGGAACGACGCTGAAAACCCTGCTGATGGCGGCCTGGCTGCTGCCGCTGGCTGGGTTTCTCGTGGAAATCTATGCGTTGCGCTGGACGCATCGGCTGAGCCGCACGCCAGCGTATCTCGCGGTCGGCTGCATTGGCGCGGGCTTCCTGTGCAGTCTCATCGCGTTGGTGACTTGGGGCCAACAGACCGAATGGGCCGGCTTCGCGCCGCCACCAGCACATCACGCCGAGGAACACCATGCCGCCGCCCACTTCGTGGTCGCGGCGGAAGGCGAAGCAGCGGCGGAACATGCTGACCACGCCGCGGATCACCATCACGCGGAATCCCATGCGGCCCCCTACTCCGGTCCGTACTTTGGCACCTTTTACCGTCTGGCGCAGTTCGGCCCGCTCAACATCTCGCTCGACTGGTACATCGACAGCCTGACGCTGCTGATGTTCACGATGGTCACCCTGATCGCGACGTGCATTCACGTCTTCGCCATCGGTTACATGTCGGACGAACTGACCGAAGAATATGTCGATCACGAAGTCCACACAAGCGATGGCCATCATCTGCATCGACCGGGCCGGTTCCATCGGTTCTTCGCGTTCCTGTCGTTGTTCTGTTTTTCGATGCTGGGCCTGGTGCTCGCCGGCAACATTTTCCAGGTCTTCATTTTCTGGGAACTGGTCGGCGTGTGCAGCTATCTGCTGATCGGGTTCTATGTCGAACGCAAGTCGGCCAGCACCGCGGCGAATAAAGCGTTCATCATGAACCGCGTCGGCGACTTCGGCTTTCTCATCGGGCTGATGATCGTCTGGACGTCGCTCGGCACCTTCCAGTTCTTCAACGCCGTCGAAACGAAGGGCGAGGAAACGGTCACCAAGGCCGGCCTGTTCACCCAGATTCGCGGCACCGATGGCAAGATTTCCAAAACCGAAGATGGCAAGCACGTTTTGCTGCATAACGCGCACGGCGACTTGATCATCGACCCCGTCACCGGTTCGCCGCGCACGATCAGCTACATGCTGCTGATTGTCGCTGGTCTCGGCGTGTTCGCGGGTTGTGTCGGCAAGAGTGCCCAGTTTCCGCTGCAGACCTGGCTGCCCGATGCGATGGAAGGCCCGACGCCGGTCTCCGCGTTGGTTCACTCGGCGACGATGGTCGCCGCGGGTGTGTATCTCGCCGGACGTTTCTATCCGATGTTCACGCCGGAAGTTCTCCTGGTCATCGCCTACATCGGCTGCATCACGCTGTTTCTGGCGGCGTCCATCGCTGTGGTCGCGACTGACATCAAGAAAGTGCTGGCGTACTCCACGCTCAGTCAGCTCGGTTACATGATGTTGGCCATCGGCGTCGCCGGTTGGGGCGCGGGGTTGTTCCACCTGATCACGCATGCGTTCTTCAAATCGCTGATGTTCCTCGCGTCCGGCAGTGTGATCGCGGGGTGCCACCATGTGCAGGAAATGACCCGCATGGGTGGCTTGCAGAAGAAGATGCCGATCACCGCGATGGCGATGCTGGTCGGCGTGATCGCGATCGCCGGACTGGCGTTGCCGGGGATTAACATTCCGGGCTTCGGACCGATTGCTTTTTCGGGGTATCACTCGAAGGATGCCATCGTCGCCTCGGCGATGGCGTATGCCGAGGTCAACCCGATCCATTCGCTGCTCTTCCTCGCTCCGCTGGTGACGGCCGGCATCACGTCGTTCTACATGTTCCGCCTGTGGTTCATGACATTCGCCGGTCCGCCGAAGGATCAGGATGTCTACGATCATTGCCACGAGACGCCGTGGGTGATGACCGGCCCGCTGATCGTGCTATCGTTCTTCGCGATTTTCTGTGCGTTCAACGGCGAACAAGGCCCCTTGTACAGCCTCATTTCCCACAGCGAGGCCGTACCGGCCGAGCATGCGGTCAGATATCTGGGCGTGGTTGATCTGACTCTGCCCGGCCATCACGAAGTCCATTTGGTTCACTCCAAAGCCGGCATGCTGGCCCTGTTGTCGGCTGTGATCGGGATGACGCTGGCGTACACCCTATACGTCGCCCGCTGGCTCGATCCAGCCGATGTGCGGCGTGCGGTGCCGAGTCTTTACGATTTCCTCGTCGACAAATGGCGATTCGACACGCTGTACGACGTGGTGTTCGTCAGGCCGGTGCATATCGTCTCGGCATGGTGTACGGCGTTCGACAAGAACGTGCTGGACTTGATCTTGAATACGTCGGCTCAGGTCACGGTGTGGGTCGCGCGACTGGATCGCAAGTTCGATGAGTCGATGATCGACGGCCTGGTGAATCTGGTGGGCCGGGCGACCTATCGCGTGGGCGATTCGTTGCGAGTCGTGCAGACGGGCCGCTTGCGGCAGTATGTGATGGGCATCGCGATGGGTGTGCTGGTGTTGTTTCTGGCGGTTTTCGTGGCGTTGCAGTCCTTGTAAGACGTGGCTCGGCTGCTCGCGGGCGGTCGGTTGCAGGACAGAGATTGAACTATGTTAAGTGCTGAATTGTTGCTGAGCGGCATCATCTTTCTGCCGACGATCACGGCGCTGGCGCTCCTGATGTTCTTCGATGACAAGAACAAGGAAGCGATGCGCTATTTCTCCTTGTTCGGCACGTTGCTGACGTTCCTCGCCACACTCATGCTGTGGAAGCAGTTCGACACCTCCCAGGGCAGCATGCAGCATGTTGTGTCGTACACCTGGATTCACGGCTGGAATGTGTTCTACAAGCTCGGCGTCGATGGGATCAGCCTGCCGCTGGTGCTGCTCACCGGCCTGGTCAGCTTCCTCGCGATGATGGCGTCATGGAGCATCGAGAAGCATGTGAAGGGATACCTCATTCTCTTCCTTTTGCTCGAAACGGGTATGATGGGCGTGTTCCTCTCGCTCGACTTCTTCCTGTTCTACGTCTTCTGGGAAGTCATGCTGCTGCCGATGTATTTCCTCATCGGCGTGTGGGGCGGCCCGCGGCGTGAATATGCCGCGATCAAGTTTTTCCTCTATACGCTGGCCGGCAGTATTTTGATGCTAATCGCCATGCTGATGTTCTACTTCAACTCGGGCATGAGCTTCGATCTGCTGTATCTGGCGGAAGTTGGCCAGGGTCGCGTGAACGGCCTGGAGTTCGACCGGACGATGCAAATCGCGGCGTTCATCCTGCTGTTCATTGGCTTCGCGATCAAGTTGCCGAGCTTCCCGTTCCACACTTGGTTGCCGGATGCCCACGTCGAGGCCCCGACGCCGATTTCGATGATTCTGGCCGGCGTGCTGCTGAAAATGGGCGGCTATGGTATCATCCGCATCGCCTTCCCGCTGTGTCCCATCGGTGCGCAGTATGCGGCGTATTTCCTCGTCGCGCTGGGTGTCTTCAGCATCATTTATGGTGCGTTCGCGGCCATGGCCCAGACCGACTTCAAACGCATGGTTGCCTATAGTTCGGTCAGTCATATGGGTTATGTGCTGCTGGGCCTGGCGGTCTGGAAGATCAATGAAACGACCGGTGCCGCAGTCAATCGCGAATACTGGGAAGGTGGCATGAACGCAGCCATGTTCCAGATGATCGCGCACGGCATCTCATCGGCCGGGATGTTCTTTATGGTCGGCGTGTTGTACGACCGGGTCCATCATCGCGATCTGAATCAATTCGGCGGTTTGGCCGGGTTGATGCCCCATTACACGGGACTCGCAGCGGGCATTTTCTTCGCCGGCCTGGGGTTGCCCGGCCTGTGCGGCTTCATCGGTGAAGTCTTCACGGTGCTCAGCGCGTGGAACTTTGACAAGCTGCTGGCGATCATCGCCGCATCGGGCGTGATCCTGACCGCGGGCTATATCCTGTGGACGATTCAACGCGTTTACTTTGGTCCGGAATACAAAGGCCCGCATGCGGAAGCCCTCGTGCCGATGAACGGCCGCGAATCGGCGGTGGCATACATTCTGCTGGGGTTGGCCATCGTGCTGGGCGTTTATCCGGAACTGATGTTCGGGATTATGCGGGAAACGATTGCGGACCTGGTGCAGAACCTGGACACGGCGTATGCCAGCCTGCATCAGGTGGAAGCCACGATGCAAACGACGCTGGTGCCGTAGCCTGACCGAGATTCCGACTGGTCGCGGGTGGGCCGCGGTTTAGGGAAGACGAGACGAGATCATGACGTTTGAAGCGTTGCAGTCGCTGTTTCTGAAGGATACGAAGAGTTCGCTGGAACTCTTTCTGCCGGCGCTGGCGTTGTGCGCGACCATCGTTTTCATGCTGGTCAATCGCATTGCCGGACTGGATCGCCGGTTACCGGCGTATGCGATGGCTCTGTCTGGCACTGTGGTTGCGTTTCTGCTGGCATTGTTTCAATTCTGGGAATGGACTGCCGGCAACCGCGAGCCAATCGAACTGTTCACGGGAATGCTCGTCTTCGATAAGTTCACCGCGTTCCTGCAATTGTTTCTGTTGCTGTTCCTGGTGATGACGATCACGCTGACGGTCCTCAGTGCGATTCCCGATCTTGAGGACGGCCCCGATTTTTACACGCTGCTGCTCGGCTCGGTCATCGGCATGCTGCTGATGATCTCGGCGAATCACTTGCTGATCGTCTTTCTCGGTATCGAAATGCTCAGCGTGCCCAGCTATGCGATGGTCGGCTTCGCCAAGGGGCGCAAGCAAAGCAGTGAAGCCGCGTTGAAATATGTGGTCTACGGTGCCGGGGCGTCCGGCGTCATGTTGTACGGTTTAAGCCTGATCGCCGGGATGACGGGGACGGCGAGCCTGCCGGAAATCGCGATACGACTGGAGACGATCTTTTCGCAAGAGGGAATCGGCGTTCAAAACGCCGCGTTGCGGACGCTGGTGCTGGCTCTGGTGATGGTCATGGCGGGATTTTCCTTTAAGCTGTCCATCGTCCCGTTCCACTTCTGGTGTCCGGACGCTTTCCACGGGGCCTTGGCTGAAGTCGGCGGTTTTCTCTCGGTTGCCTCGAAAGCCGCGGCGTTCGCGCTGCTGCTGCGATTCGTGCTGGCCGTCGTCTCACCAGATGCCCCTGCCCTGGCGACGATCTATCTTTCGCTGGGCGTCGGCGTGGGGGTGTTGGGGGCCGTCTCCTCCACATTTGGCAATCTGGCGGCCTATGCCCAAACCAACATGAAGCGGTTGCTGGCCTATTCGACCATTGCCCACGCCGGTTACATGCTGATGGCAGTCTCAGCAATTATTGTGATGCAGACTTCGACCGATGATCCCGTCTGGTCTTCGAGCGTCTCCAACCGCGCGGTGGAAGGCCTGCTCTACTATTTGAGCGTTTATTTCTTTATGAACCTCGGCGCGTTCGCAATGGTCGCGCTCATTCGCAATCAGATTTTCAGCGAAGAGATCGAAGATTACAAAGGCCTTGGCTTTCAATCGCCGATGCTCGCGGTCTGCATGTCGATCTGCATGTTCAGTCTGGTCGGAATGCCGCCGCTGGGCGGTTTCTTCGCCAAGCTCGCGATTTTCGCCGCGGTGTATGAATCCTCGAAGGTCTCGCCCTTCATGTTCGTGCTGCTGATCATCGGATTGTTGAACACCGTGTTCAGCCTGTTTTATTATGTGAAGGTTTTGAAGACGATGATTCTGGATGGCCGGCCGGCCGGGGCGAGGCGGTTTGAGTTGCCGTTTTATTCAGTGCCCGGTTTCTATGTCGCGTTGATCTCGTTCGTCGTCGTCTACCTGGGCATTCATATCGATCTGCTCAGTCGGACGGCTCACAATGTGGCGACCACGTTCTTCCCGTAATACGCCGATTCGCTGTTTGCCCTGCCCTGACGCTTGAAGGAACCGACCGCCGATGGCCGCGATCCAGCACAATTCCCGGCTGAATGAATTCGTGGTCGCCATCGGCCATAGCCTGCTGCAATACGCCGATGAATGCTGGCCCTGGGTCAATACCACCGATGCGGACGCGCATGTGGTCATTCATCGCCTGGCGGCTCTCCAGCGGCAGGAAGTCGCGACGCTGGTGGAACTGCTGATGCAGCGGGAGCGGATTATCGATTTCGGGACTTTCCCCACCGATTACACCGATCTGCAGTTTCTGTCGCTCGATTATCTGCTGGCGAGAATCATCGCCGGTGAGCAGATCCTCGTCGCGGATCTCGACGAGGCCGTGCATGCGTGCGTCGATGACGCCGCCGCCGCGGATGTGCTGCGGGAATTGTTGACGACGCAGCGGAAGATTTTGGAACGGTTGGAGTCGCTGGCGAAATCGCGCGTTGCCGGTGCCGCGGTCAACTAAGTGATCATGCGAAATGTCCCGGCGATGCCAACGCCGGGCTTGATGCAGTGATCATCGTGAAGCTGCGATCATCGCCTCAAACAATCCAGGCCAGGTGTAAGCGGTCGCCTCGGCGGAAATCGGCAATCCCGCCTCAATCGCCGCGGCGGTGGTGATGGGGCTGATGCTCGCCAGTTTGGTGCGGCTCCCAAGCAGCGCGCGGGCGGCAGGAGTCAACAAGCGCGGCAGATGCCGGGCAATCGACGGGCTTGATAATCCGATCCAGTCGAGCTCGCCCCGTTCCAATCGCTGCAACTCCGCAGCGGGTAATCCTTCCGCATCGCGATTCTGATACACGACCGCCTGTTCGACGATGGCACCGGCTGCGGTCAGTTCAGCCGGCAGAACATCTCGACCACGGCTGGCCCTGGCCCACAGCACGCGCTGATCTCGCATGTGCGGTTTCAGCGCGGCGGCAAGCGCCTCGGCGCGGAATTGTGTCGGCACCAAATCCGCACGCAGGCCATATCGTGCCAACGCCGCCGCCGTGCCGGGGCCGATCACCGCCAGTTTCGCGCTGCCCAAACGCCGGACATCACCGCCCGATTTCCACAGCCGGTCGAACAGGCCCGTCACGCCATTGGCACTGGTGAACACGATCCACCGAAACTCGGCCAGTCGATTGATCACGGCATCCACGGCGGACCAGTCGTCCGGCGGACGAATGTCGATGATTGGCAGCAGTACCGGTTGCGCGCCAAGTCGGTAGCACAGCGAAACCGCGTCATCGGCCTGATCTTCCGGCCGCGTGATGCCGATGACTTTTCCAAACAGCGGTCGCTGCTCGAACCACGCCGCCTGTTCGCGGACCTTGACGACATCGCCAATGATCAGCAGCGACGGGGCATGCAGTCCCGCTTGTTGCACTGTTTGGGCGATATCCCGCAGGTCCGCGGTGACGGTCTTTTGAAAGGGAGTCGTGGCGCGGCACACCACCAGCGACGGTGTTTCCGGTGATTTTCCAGCGGCGATCAAAGCGGTCGCGATTTTTCCCAGCCGGTCCAACCCCATGTAATAGACCAATGTTCCGGGAAATTTCGCCAGCGCGGCGATGTCGAGTCGATCTGTCGGTTTGCTGGGGTCTTCATGCCCCGTGATGAACGCCACCGCCGAGGACAATTCGCGATGTGTCAGCGACACCCCGGTATAAACGGCCGCGGCGGTCGCCGCCGTAATTCCCGGGACCACTTCAAACGGAATCCCGGCCGCCGCCAAAGCAGCCGCTTCCTCACTCCCCCGGCCAAACACGAACGGATCGCCCCCCTTGAGCCGCACCACCGTTTTTCCGGACTGCGCGGCCGAGATCAACTGGCGGTTGATTTCCTCCTGTGGCACGCGTCGGCCATCGGGGCCTTCCGCCCGGCACGTCCGAATCGCCTCGGCCCTGGTGTGCCGCAGCAAGTCGGGATTCACCAACCCGTCGTACAGCACCACATCGGCGACAGATAAACATTCTTTGCCGCGCAACGTGAACAGCCCGGGGTCGCCAGGCCCCGCCCCCACCAGATAGACCGTGCCCGGTGAGCCTGATACCGGCGGGAGGGGTCGATTAGAATTCGACGCGTCGTTCGGCGATGTGAGATTCATCCTCGTAGAATGAAGCATCCCACGAGGAGGTTCAAGCATCGGCACATCCGTGATTCCTCTGAGGTCGATGCTCGGCGATGATGCTGATCATACCGCAGACTTGGATGCAAAAGTTGGTTGTGCCTTGTCAAAGCTAGAGCACTTTTGAGATTGGTCTTCACGTTTATGGGCTGTTGTTGCTATCTTCGTTGAGTTCATCCCGCTCAAGGAGGAGACGATGATGGCTGCAGCGTTGGCGATGGATTTGCGGATTCGG
>Ga0105047_10003322_pt1 | contig 28352 bp, 24 predicted proteins | sample MAT04_FD_78384 | JGI IMG/M metagenome (GOLD analysis project Ga0105047, IMG submission 78384) | Freshwater microbial communities from Lake Fryxell liftoff mats and glacier meltwater in Antarctica - MAT-04 (megahit assembly) | ecosystem: Environmental > Aquatic > Freshwater > Ice > Liftoff... | reverse complement strand
GCAAGGGCTACGTTAGCGGTAAATACATAGGCACTTCGGAATGCCTCACCAGTTCCGAACGCTGCGGTGAACGATTAAACAGAATGCTTGGGAGCAAACAGTGTCGTTCACACTAAACTACCGTATAACATTGTCGAGGTGAACTTTACCCCGCGCAAGCGGAGCAGGTTTGACCGTTTTCCATAGGTAACTTAAAAAACGGTCTCCCTGCGGGGATACACCACTCAGACGGTTACACCTATTAAGAAAGGACAAGGCGCTATCCCTCCCCATGCCTAAAGGCAGGGGTATCTCGCGCCGATTTGATGAAGAAGATGTATGACCAATCAACCCACGTTGGATGACACACAACCGAAATCGCCCTTTCGTGATTTACCCGGTGAAGGACGCCGCCCACCCAAGCTGATCGACCCCAACGAACCATCGCGACGCGCGGGCTGCGGCATGATGGGACTCATCGGCGCGATGCTCATGGTGTTCGCACTGCTGATCGTTGGGTTAGCAGGCGTCGCGGGATGGACGACCGGTCAGCGCGAAGCCGGAGTTGCGGCAACAGCGACCCTGCGCGCGGTAATCAACGAACAGTTAGCGCGCATTCCCGACGATATAGCGAGCGGTAATACCGTGCTGCTCGATACACGCATTCGCTATCTGGCGACGTTGGGCGTCCCACAAGCCAATGATTACATACCGACTGCGACCGCCTTATTTTTGAGCCTGCAACCCACTCTTACACCGACGATCACACCAACCGCGCCTGTGACGCCGACAACCGCAGCACCGGAGATCACCGACGCGCCTGAACTTCAGGTCGCATCCGTAGAAGACGGTGGGTACGATTTGGCGGGCATTTATCAGCAGGCGCTCACGGCGTATGGGGCGGGGCTGTATGAAGATGCGTCGGAATATCTCAATGTGATTTTGGCGGTCAATGAGACATACCAACCCGTCGAAGTGCGTAATTTGATGTCGCAAGCGTTGAACGCGCACGCGCGCGAGTTGTACAACGCCAATCAACCTGCCGCCGCTAATCTTGTGGTGGATCGCGCCCGTACTTATGGCGATATCGGCGAGTTAGACTATGAAAGTTACGCCGCCACTTTGTATTTGAACGCGCGCGGCGCGCTCGGCACTGATTACAACTCGGCGATCAACGCGCTGCGTGAGGTGATCGCGCTCGGCGCGGGTGGACGCTATTACGGCGACTCAGTCCAACTGTTGTTCCAACAATATGTCGCGTATGGTGATGCGTGGGGCGCACAGGGATCATGGTGTCCGGCAGAGCAGCAGTATCGCAACGCCTTAAATGTACTATCGAGCGGGTCGGTCAATGCGAAGCTTCAGCAGGCGATCAATTTTTGCATGAACGGAACGCCGACTCCCGACCCGTTATCAGGGCAACCGGGTGCGATCCCTGGTGGGCAGCCGATTGCGCCGATTGGTCAGCCGGGAACATGATCGGTATCGAGCGGCAGCACACCACCAATCGCTCTCATATGGTTTTCATAGCGCGTTCATGACGTATTTACGTCGCGACTCTACCCTGAGGTCAGTATCAAGAACCCGGATTGGGAATGTCCCTATCCCCAAAAAAGCGAACCGAGACTTATTGTTTAATAATCCGGGTTCGCGGGCAATAAGGTTCAACCCTATGAACCTTACACTGCCCTACACAAACTAAGTTCCGCCCGACATGCCCCCCTCATGTCGGGCGGACTTATTTTCAGGTGTGCGCACGAACACATTCAGTATGCGTTACCGAGTCACATCGATATTTACCTCTCAGTGTGCTGCCCTTCTGCCACGCAAGCACAGAGAAACCCCATATGCTTTTCTGCCTGCCTAGCCCGTATGAGAAAGAGACGATCTACACAGCAGCCACATGAGCGACAACCACACAAAAACGTCAATACAACCCGGTTTCGGCTATACTCAGCGTATAACTTTTAACTCTACATGAGCGCCTTATGACGGGTAAATTTTTCGACGATCTACACATCGGTATGACCATCAAGCATGAACTGTCGCGCACGATCACCGAAGGCGAACACATGTTATTTTGCGCGATGACCATGAACCCGCAGCCGCTTCACATCGACGCGCATTTCGCGGCTCAAACAGCGTTCGGCAAGCCGCTCGTCAATGGCTTGTTCACGATGAGTTTAGCGGTTGGGATCAGTGTACAAGAAACCACGATGGGCACGATCATCGCCAACCTGGGTTACGAGCATGTCGCGCATCCACACCCGGTCTTTCATGGCGATACACTTTATGTCGAAACGGAAGTCGTAAACAAGCGCGAGAGCGCGTCACACCCCGACTGCGGCATTGTCACGCTCAAACATATCGGACGTAATCAGCATGGGGTGATCGTAGTCGAAGTCACGCGGAGCGCGTTGTTCAAAAAACGCGTTGATGCATAAATCGCAGTTTGCTAGAGAGCCTTGGGCGATAGGTAACGCGGCAGCGCAATCATGAAGACCGAGCCGCCAGACGGTGCATTGCGATGCGTAACTTCGCCGCCCATTAATTCGACCAACTGGCACACGATCCACAAACCCAAGCCGTGTCCTGCATCACTATTGGTATCAGGGCGCGTACTCAATTGGCGAAACATTTGAAACAGATACGGACGATCCGCTTCGGGAATGCCAGGACCCTGGTCAGACACACACAAGACGATGAAAGCGCCGTCGTTTTCTGCCCATAAACTGATACTGCTGTCTTCTGGGCTGAACTTAAGCGCGTTCGAGACCAGATTGCCTAAAATTTGACCGAGCAAACGTGGGTCAGCGAGCGCACTTTCGTTCGATGGCGCAATATCGATACGCACACCTTTTTTCTCTGCGACGAATGCCAACCGTTCAGCAGCACTTCGGAGTTCGTCACCGACATGCACCGCCACAATATTCGTTTGTAGTTTGCCCGTTTGCAGCGCCGCCACATCCAGAAACAATAGAATCATCTCTTGCATGTCCTGGACCGTCACATCCACGCTGTCCAGAATGTCGTTGACTCTCGGATCATCGCCCAGTATTTCGCGCAAAATCGACTGCGCCATACGAATATTGGTAAGCGGACCCTTTAAGTCGTGCGAGACAATGCGGTAAAAATTTTCCTGCACGCGCTGTGCCGCCTGCAATTCATCGATCATCGATTTGCGGCGATCATTCATCTGTTTGAATTCGACCTGAGTCCGCACCCGCGCGCGCGCGATTTCGACACTGAACGGTTTCTGAATATAGTCGTTCGCGCCCAAGCGCAACCCTGCCAGCATATCGCTTTCGTTGGCGCGCGCCGAAATCATGACCACTGGTAAATCGGCGGTGAGAGCGTCGGCGCGAATTTCGCGCAGAACATCATAGCCATTGATACCCGGCAGCATAACATCCAGCAGGACTGCGTCATAAGGTGTTGACGCCAATGCTGCGAGCGCGTCTTCGCCTGTCGATGCCAGGTCAATGGCATACTCGTATTCAAATATACGCTTAAGCAGTTCTTGATTGATGCGTTCATCATCGACCACCAACAAGCGCGGAGCGATCACGGGTGCTGATACTACTTGCAAGGGATGGAGAGTGGTCATAAGCATAAGAGATTATAAAGCCCACATGAACGATTATTTGAACTTTACACCCACCTGCCTCAAAGAAGCATAAATGTTATTCTTGAGTGGCTGTTTTAACCAATTATTTAGAATCAGGGGCGCATGGCGCTGCGCCCCCATCGAGAACAGATTATTCCCCCGTCGGCACCCAGATATTCTTGAACTGCGTTGATTCGTGTAAGAAATCGTCGCCTGCGCCTTGTTCATCGCTCGACCAATCGCGCGGTACTGCATCCACCCAGGTACGCTTCATATTATCGGCAGACCATTTCTCGACATCCGCCGCGCCGCTTGCGCCGCCAAAATACCACATGGAGTCCAGATTATCATGCTGCGCGAGCGTTTTAGACAAAATATCACGCGCGCCTGTGACAATGTTGACCACGCCGCCAGGAACATCCGACGTTTCCAGCACCTGATAGAAATCAGTCGCTGCCAATGGCGACTGTTCGGATGGGATGACGACGACGGCATTGCCGCGCGCGATCGCTGGCGCGACCAGCGACACGAACGCCAACAACGGCGCATGATCTGGGCACGCGATACCAATCACACCGACAGGTTCGCGCATACCGAGCACGATGCCCCGTAAATTCGTCTCCTGAATGATTCCGCCGAACTTATCGGCGTACGCCGCATATGTGAACAGCCGATCGATGGACAATTCGACTTCACGCGTGGCATTGGCGAGCGACTCACGTGTCAGGGTGGCGATGCGGCGCGCGAATTCGTCGGTACGGGCGCTCAGATTTTCCGCCAGATAGTATAAAATCTGCGCGCGGGCGTGACCATGCTTAGATGCCCAGCTTTCTTGCGCGGCGCGGGCAGCTTCGACAGCATCGCGAATATCTTTACGATTGCCTTCACCGACTTCTCCAATCAAGTGACCGTCAATGTCCGTGATCGGGCGCGAATAATTACCGTCGGGGCGCGCTTGTTTGCCACCAATGAACAGTTTCGCCGTCCGGTCGATTGGCGAGCGTCCGCCCTGTGCCGCTTCACCATTCAACGGCAGTGGCATCGAGCGTGCCGAGGGCTGAGTACCGAGTGCGGAGCTATTTGCCCTTGCCTCAGCGCCCAGCACTCGGTACTCAGCCCTTTTTTGCCATTTTGGACGCACATACTCATGTAAGCCTTCGCGACCACCTTCGCGTCCGTAACCGCTTTCACGATAACCACCAAATCCTGCTGCCGCGTCAAAGACGTTGGTGCAGTTCACCCACACCGAACCGGCTTTGATTTTTTGCGCGACATCGAGCGCAAGATTGATATTTTCGCTCCACAAACTCGCCGCTAAGCCGTAACGGGTGTTATTCGCCAGCGCAACGGCTTCTTTGGGCGTGCGAAATGTCATCGCAACCACGACGGGCCCGAAAATTTCTTCCTGTACGACGGCGGACGCGGGTTCAACATGGGTGAGCAGTGTCGGCGGATACCAACTGCCCGTCGTCGGCAGTTCGCACGCGGGTTGATAAAGCTGTGCGCCTTGTTCGACGCCAAGCTTGACCCACCCGTCGATCATATCGCGCTGCGATGGATCGATGATTGCGCCGATATCGATACTTTTGTCGAGCGAGTCGCCAATGCGCAATTTATCCATACGCGCCCGGACTTTGGCATAAAAATCCTCGGCGATGTCTTCCTGTACGAGCAGCCGCGATCCAGCGCAGCATACCTGCCCTTGATTGAACCAGATCGCATCGACAAGCCCTTCGACCGCCGCGTCCTGATCAGCATCGTCAAAGACGATGAATGGCGATTTGCCGCCCAATTCAAGCGAAAGTTTGATCCCACGCCCTGCGGTCGTCCGGCGGATGATTTTGCCGACGTTGGTTGACCCCGTAAACGCGATCTTATCGAATCCGGTATGCGCAGTTATGGCGATACCCGTTTCATCGCCGCCTGTCACCACATTGACCACACCCGACGGCACGCCCGCCTCGGCGACGATCTCTGCGAACAAGAGCGCCGTCAGGCTGGTGAAGGGCGCGGGCTTGATCACGACCGTATTGCCCATCGCCAGCGCAGGCGCGATTTTCCACGCCAGCATTAACAACGGAAAATTCCACGGGATGATCTGTCCAACCACGCCGAGGGGTGCAAAATCGGGCAGCTCGCGTTCCATCAACTGCGCCCAACCGGCATGGTGATAAAAATGGCGCGCCACGAGCGGCACATCGAGATCGCGCGATTCGCGGATTGATTTACCGTTATCGAGCGACTCCAGCACCGCGAGCAAACGGGCATGTTTTTGTACGCCACGCGCAATCGCGTATAGGTGTCGCGCTCGTACATGACCCGACAGCGCGCTCCATGAGTCGAACGCGGTACGCGCTGCTTGATACGCCTGATCGACATCAGCGGCGCTGGCGTCGGCAATCTGCGCGATCTCTTTTCCGGTCGCGGGGGCATGGGAGGCAAAACGCGCGCTGTTTTGTGGCTTCACCCAGCGCCCACCAATGAACAAATCGAACGCACGCTCATGACGATCCAGCCACGCGGTCGCCACGTCGGCTGCTTCGGGCGCGGCACCATAGGTCATATTCTGAAAAATTTCACGGACGGACATTAGCATAATCTCCCCTCACCCCTTAGCCCCCTCTCCCACGCAAGCGGGGAGAGGGGGAACGCATAGGGCAACATTAACGAAATTGAGCGCGAATAGCGGCGAGAACATCCGCTATGTTTTGTTCTACTCGCCCCGCAGAAATACGAACAAAGCGAATATTTAGCGTTTCTATCGTTTCTTGGCGCACTCGGTCGGCATCTTACGGAACTTTCTCCCATCTAATTTTCGGTTGCGAATCACCTCCCATAAAAGTGCTTCACTTTTTGTGCTGCGCTGTCGCAATTCCGATGCGAGCGAGTGCATATCTTTTTGTAATTTCTTAGGTGTATTCCAACGCTCATAATTTGTCATTGTGCGTCCTTGTTATTCCCCCTCTACCCGCTTGCGTGGGAGAGGGGGCTAAGGGGTGAGGGGGTTGAAGCTAAGTCCGAAATTCCTCAAAAGTGGCTGGATCGTAATCCAATAGCCATCATCGGCGACGTACAGCAACGCATTACGCATTTCGCTTCCCTTTTCTTAACCTCAACCCATCGGCATATAGTAGTCCGCCGCGTAGCGTCCGGTGATATGATGCGAAAGCTGACGCTCGATATCAGTGAGAAGCGCGCTCGCCCCAAAACGGAGCAAATCCGGGAACAGCCATGCGTCGCTCAATTCTTCTTTCATCAAAATCTGATAGTTCATCACCTGTTTTGCCGTACGAATGCCACCCGCTGGTTTGAACCCGACTTTGATTCCAGTACGCTCGTGATACGCGCGAATCGCGCGGCACATAATCAAACTGACATCAAGCGTCGCGTTGGTCGGTTCTTTACCGGTGCTGGTCTTGATGAAGTCGCTGCCCGCCATCATACACACCAGGCTCGCCATATAAATCTGTCGCAGGGTGCCAAGTTCGCCCGTTGCCAGAATACTTTTCATATGTGCGTCCCCGCACGCCGCGCGGAACTGCTGCACCTCGTCGTACAGGCGATCCCATCGTCCGGTCAGCACATGCTCACGGCTGATCACGATATCGATTTCGCGTGCCCCTGCCGCCACACTGTCTTTGATTTCCTCGATCCGCAGGTGAAACGGACTCAACCCCGCCGGAAACCCTGTCGATACCGCCGCCACCGGAATATTCGTGCCTTGCAGCGCGCGTACGGCGTCCCCAACGCGGTTGTGATACACGCACACCGCACCCACTGTGATTCCCAAATCCGCGACGCCGAGCGCTTCGAGCAAATCGGCGCGCACAGGTTGACGCGCTTTCGCGCACAAACGCGCGACATTACCCGGCGTATCATCGCCTGCGAGGGTGGTTAAATCGATACAGGTGATCGCCCGCAGCAGCCACGCCGCTTGTGCATCTTTTTTGACCGATCGGCGTGTGCCAAGTGTCGCGCTGCGGCGTTCGGTCGCGCTGCGATTGACGCGCACGCTTTTTACCCAACCCATATCGAGCGCGATGCCAGGATTACGTTCATGTGGCGTGCTGTGTGGCGAAACACCATTGGCGTGGAGAGCGGGCGCGCGTTCGTCGGCGCGCACATCGGGGAGGGTCATGAGTCGTTCCTTCTCAATGTAAAGTCTTTTTGAAAGTATAACACTTGAACTACCCGGACGATGTCTGAATCGTCCTATTCGCCTACCGTGATCGTCGTCACGCGCACGCTGTCGCGTCCGTCGGCGTCGGTCAGGCGCACGCCTGTATCGACACGGTAAAACCCGACGTGAACGTCGTATTCGCCCGCATCGAGGTCAGTCAGCGGCAGCGTAAAGGTTGCGCTGATCATGATCTCTGTCGGGTCGTCCCAGGTATCGGTCGTGCGCCGTACATCGAACAATGGCGATCCATCGGCTTGAGCCACCAACGTCCCCGCTTGATCGAGCAGATGATTGAACACGCGATACTCGCCATCGAGCGGCGCATTTGCCTGCCAGTAATGGCGAATCGTCAGCGCATCGTCCGTCACTGCCGTATCATAACCGCGCCAGACGATTGTGCCGAGCACCGCCTCGAATAGTTGACTCGGCGTGCACAAACACACCACGACCATATCGGGTCCTCGATAATCAGCCGACGGCGGATACTGCTTCAACAGCATCGTTTCTGTGCGCGCGCCTGGATCGAGCGCTTGATAATCACCATTGGACATGATCGCGTATTCGACGCCGCGATCACGCCACTCATCGAGCGGGCGCGCATCCAGTCGTTCCATTTCCTGAAACGGGAATTCATGAATGCCCGCATAACCACCCCAACTACGGTTGAGCGTCTTATGATTGTCGAGCGTCGCAATATGCGCTGCGGGCGGCAGCGATGTATCCATGTATACGGCGAGATCGTTCCGGCGGTCGTGCAGCGTATGCACCCGTGCCCGCTCGATACTTTGTACTGTCAGCGGAATCATGATGCCGATGAATAGAAGCGTCACAATCGTGGTCTGGCGTGTCGTTGAACCTTTAAGCCATGTCAGGCGTTCAAGGATTACCACCCAACCTGCCAGCCCAACGCCGAGCAGCGCCGCGCATAACGCGCCGAAAGCGACTAACTGACGAAAGTTTTGATCGCCGAACAAGTTGACCCCGACCACATAAAACAGCGCCGCGACCAGTATTGTCAATGCGGGTACAACGCGAACACGGTGCGGATCGAGCCGCCAAAAAGCGCCGCCGATCAACGCGCCCAGCCACAACAGCGGATGCGCGACACTTTCGACGACAATTCTCAGCGAATCGAAAATCCGTGCGACTGGCGGCAAACCGAGTTGATCGGTTGGTGCTGCCCAGTAGGGGATCGACGCCGCTTTGCCCGCTTCATAAATGAACGCCAACCAGAAGAAAAACACGCCGAGCGCAATGCTGTGCCAGACAAAATCACTGATCACGCGCCGCCGCGATAGTCCCGACTGCGTCAGTCGCAGCAGCGGCACACCGATCATGAGCGGCAGCACGAATACCGCCTGATATTTGAAGATCGTCGCCAGCATAATCGAGACCAGCGCCAGATTAAGCGGCACCGATTGATTACGCCGCGTCCCAATCAACGTGAGCCACAACGCCAGTAAAATGAAAAGTGCGACGAAATTATCGGCTGTGGCGTAACGCCCAAAATCGACGACTGTCGGTGAAAGCGCCCAAATCGCCGCCGCGAACACGCCCGCCAGATCATTGGCGGTTTCGCGTGCCAGCAGCGCGACGACGACGATACACGCGAGACTGGCGGCAATCGACCACAGACGAATGATCGGCATGATCGTGCCCGGTGGCGTTGTGCCGTCGTGAAATACCTTTAACATGAGAAAGTTGAGCGTGATAATGCCAGGTGGATACCCTTCCATCTGGAAGGCACGCATCGAGCCAGTATCGATAGCAGTCTGCGCCGCCAACGTATAAGCGGGTTCATCGATATGCTCAAGATATGGCAGACTGAAGTTGTAGCCCGTCAAGCGGAGTAGTGCGGCGACCACCACCAGCGCGATCACAGCCGTCCAAAATACAGGTCTTTTCATAGATGTCCGTTAAACGCGCGCGGCGGGGCGATCTGCCTCCAGAACTTCAGCGCGGAAATGTATCAACGTTTCTGTCAACTCTGGGATTACTGCCTGCGCGCCACGCACTTCCAGTACCAATGCCGGGCGTCCCGCGCGCAGTTCTGCCGCCAGCACTGCGTATTGCGCGCTGTATTTTTCGTTCTTTGCCAGCAGCACCGCGCCAATACGTCCGGTCAGATTACCGACCAACGCCCCGACGAGCGCCCCCGTCACCACAATGATGACGCCGACACCAGGAACCGCCAGCGCACCCAACTGTACCATCCCCAGCGCCGTCATGCCCAAGCCAAGCGTACCGCCCGCGATCCCGCCTTCATTCGCGCCGATGTCATCGCCTAACACCGTGACTTCGCCGCTTTCGGCTTTGGCGATAATTGCCGCACGACGCAAACGAATATGTTTCATTTTGCTGATGTGATCAAGCGCACTCGTCAACGCAGCGCGCGATGGAAAAACTGCAACAATCCATTCACCGGACATGGTTTGCCCCTTAGTCCATTGCCGATTGAAAGTATTGCAACTATGATTACGGGCGACCGACTCGGTCGCCCATGCAAGACTATTTTGAACTGGCAGTGACTGATTCGATGACGATCTCTGGTTGGAACGCTATCAAATCGGTCTGCAAACGGCTCACCGCGTCGGCATCGCCTTCCAGTTCATAGACGCTGGCAACTTTGCCAACTTCAAGATGACTCGCCAACGAAGCGACCTGCTTATCGTTGAAGCCGTTATCGATCAAGCCTGCCAGCACGCCACCTGTCGCGCCACCGATCAAGCCACCAATCAACGCGCTGGCACCAATAGCGATCAACGCGCCGACACCCGGCAGCAGCAGCGCCCCCAAGCCCGCGACACCGAGTGACGCCAGCATCGCGCCTAATGTACCACCGACGACCGATCCTTCATCGACCGTCACGTCGTCGTCCATAATCTGAACTTCGCCGGTTTCGGCACGCGCGATGACCGCTGCGTGCGTGATGCGAACATAATCAAGCGCGCTCAAACGGTCGTGAATATCGATTAACGCGCCGCGCGTCGGCAGCACGAGCATCAGCGTATGTTTTTGATCAGTCATGCTTGTGTCTCCTTACATGGGTACCACTTTAGTGTAAAGTCGAAAGTGCAAAGTCGAAAGTGTCTGTTCTTAAACGCTGCGCACTTTACGCCTAAACACCGTCCCATGACGGTGTATTTTACCTTCAACTTTTAATGCTCAACGTTCAGTTTTTCCCCTTTCAGCGCGTTCTCGAATTGACAGCGCTCATCAGTTCGATTATGCTTACGGATAAATAGCTCATCAAGAGCGGTGGAGAGTTCCGGCTCGCAGAAACCGCAGCAGCCCCCGAAGCGTCGGGTAGGTGCTAATTCCGGCAGACGATACGTCTGGAAGATGAGCGCGAGATATGGTTCGCCCATCCCGCGCCGCTTCCGTTGAAAAAACGAAGCGGCGTTTTTGTATAAATGTGTTTGCGAGGTGAAGCGTATGACCACGACATTCAATGTACGCGATGAAATTCAACAGGAACTTGCTATTTTGACGGATACCCAATTACACGCATTGTTGACGCTGCTACGGGAGATTAAAAAACCTATGCTCATTGGAGAACCCGGCTGGCAGATGATCGAGCGCGTCAAGTCCCTTGATTTTACGGAACAGGATTTGGACGAGATGCAGCGTGCGATTGACGATTTTTCCGAACATGGGTGGGCATACCCTGATGTCAACTTCGATGAATAGTTGCCTGCTGGATACAAATGCCGCTATCCATATCATCAGAGGCGAGCAAGCAATTCAACAAGCGATTACGAATAAACGTGTGTTTGTACCCATTATTACGATTGGTGAACTATTCTACGGCGCAGAAAATTCTGGCAGACCGAATTCCAATCGTGAAAATGTTGAACGATTCATACGGGATAGTCAAATCGTGAATTGTGATTTAGACACAACACGTTTCTATGGACGTGTCAGTATTCAATTGCAGCGTAAAGGGCGACCTAATCAACCAAACGATATTCGGATCGCCGCCATTGCCGTTCAACACGACTTGATCCTCCTCACGCGCGACGCGCATTTTCAATACGTCGATGGCTTAACCGTCGAAACGTGGTAAACGTGGTAAACCAACGGAGTTCGTAAACACATGACCGCCATTCGCTATAAAAACCGCATTTTCTTCAACCGCCGCTTTTTAGATGCCGTCGATGACCATATCGTCATTTTCGATGGCGCAATGGGGACGAACATCCAGCGCTATGACCTGACGGCAGACGACTTTGGCGGCGAGCAGTACAACGGCTGCAACGATTTTCTCGTCATCACCCGTCCCGATGTGATCGCGGAAATTCATGCGTCGTTTCTCGCGGTCGGCTCAGAAGTCGTCGAAACATGTACCTTCCGGTCGAATCCGCTCACGCTGCGCGAGTACGGGCTCCACGAGCGCGCCTATGAGATCAACTACACGGCGGCACAGTTGGCGCGCGGCGTGTGTGATCGCTTCGAGCGTGAAACGGGAATTCCACGTTTCGTCGCCGGGTCGATGGGACCGACGGGCAAACTGCCGAGCGGCACTGACCCCGACCTGAGCAACGTCACTTTTGATGAACTGGCGCAAATCTTCTACGAGCAAGCGCAAGGTTTGACCGAAGGCGGCTGCGATGTACTCTTGATCGAAACCAGCCAGGATATTCTCGAAGTCAAGGCGGCGATCTGGGGCATCAACCGTTATTTTGAGGACTCTGGCAAGCGCATCCCGTTACAAGTCCAGGTCACGCTTGATACGAGCGGACGGATGTTGTTTGGCACCGATATTTCCAGCGCGCTGACCACGCTCGAAGCGCTGCCAATCGACGTGATCGGGCTGAACTGCTCGACCGGACCGGAATATATGCGCGAACCGATCAAATATTTGACCGAACACAGCCGCTTGCCCATCAGCGTGCTTCCTAACGCGGGCTTGCCCATCAACGTCGATGGCGAAGCCGTTTACCCGATGGAACCCGATCCGTTCAGCGACATGGTGTCCGAGTTCACACGTTGGGGAGTCGGCATTGTCGGTGGATGCTGTGGCACACGCGCCGAACATCTCGACCAGTTGTACCGCAAGGTGCATGGTCACTCGTATGCAGAAACACTTGCCCATAAAAATGATGTAACCCCGCTCGAATTGACCAAACCGCTCGTCCGCGACATTGAGTATCAAGCCGCCACCAGCAGCAATATGCGCGCCGTACCGATGGTGTTCAATCCAGGTCCCACGATGATCGGGGAACGCATCAACACACAGGGCAGCAAAAAAGTCAAACAGTTGATCATGAACGACGACTATGACAGCGTGATTCCGATTGCCGTCGGTCAGGTCGATAGCGGCGCGCATATGCTCGATGTGCAGGTGGCGCTGACCGAGCGCACCGACGAAGCCGAACAAATGCGTGCGCTCGTTAAAAAGTTGGCGATGTCGGTCGAAACGCCGCTCGTCATCGATGTGACCGAGCCACAGGTCGCGGAAGCGGCGCTGTCGGTGTATCCGGGTCGCGCGGTCATCAACGGCAACAACCTGGAAAACGGGCGCGAACGCATCGATAAAGTCATGCCGATCGCCCAGAAATACGGCTCGGCTGTCTTATCGATGACCATCGACGAGGACGGCATGGCGCACACCCGCGATAAAAAAGCCGCGATTGCCGAACGGATCGCGCGCATCGCCATCGACGAATACGGACTTGCGCCTGAAGACTTGATCTTCGATACCTTGACCTTTCCGCTCACGACCGGACAAGAAGAACTGCGCAACAGCGCCAAAGAGACGCTCGAAGCGATCCAGCTCATTAAAGAACTTGTTCCCGGCGTTATGACCGCGTTGGGTGTGAGCAATGTCAGTTTCGGCATAACTCCGGCGGCGCGCGGCGTACTGAACAGCGTGTTCTTGTATCACGCGGTGCGAGCAGGGTTGGATATGGCGATTGTCAACCCGGCGCACATCACGCCATACGCCGAAATCCCAACCGACCAGCGCCAGTTGGCAGATGACCTGATTTACAATACGGATCAAGACGCGCTGCCGCGCTTCATCCAATATTTTCAAGAGAACGATGTGCGGATGGCGTCGCAGCAGGTCGAAGACCCGACCGACAACATGACTGCCGAGCAAGCGCTGCACTGGCAAATTCTGCATCGCAAGAAAGACGGCTTGGACGCGTTGATCGACGAAAGTTTGACACGGCAAGATGCCGTAGGCGTGTTGAACAATGTGCTGCTGCCCGCCATGAAAGAAGTTGGGGATAAATTCGGCGCGGGCGAATTGATCCTGCCGTTCGTACTGCAATCCGCCGAAGCCATGAAAAAAGCCGTCAGCTATCTCGAAACCTTTATGGATAAACTCGAAGGCGTGACCAAGGGTACGGTCGTGCTGGCGACGGTCTACGGCGACGTACACGACATTGGCAAAAATCTGGTCAAGACGATTTTGAGCAACAACGGCTATACCGTGCATGACCTGGGCAAACAAGTCCCCGCCAACACGATCATCGAGAAGGCGCAAGAATATAAAGCCGACGCCATCGGTTTGAGCGCGCTTTTGGTTAGCACGAGCAAGCAAATGCCGCTGATCGTCAACGAATTGGCGCGGCGTAACCTGCATTTTCCGGTGCTGATCGGCGGCGCGGCGATCAATCGTCGTTTCGGGCGGCGGATTCTGTTTCTGGAAGATGGCGACCAACAAGCGTATGAAGCAGGCGTATTCTACTGCAAAGATGCGTTTGAAGGCTTGTCGGTCATGGACAAGCTGAGCGACCCCGCGACACACGCGTCGTTCGTCGATCAAATCAAAGAGGAAGCGCACACCGAAATGGAGCGCCCGATCCCGGTCAAGCGGCAGCGCACCTATGGACAGGCATCGACGGTTACACCCGCGCCCGATATTCCCGCGCCGCCATTCTGGGGCGTGCGTACAATCCGCGAAATGCCCTTAGAAATCGTCTTTCAGTATTTACACAAGCCAGAGTTGTATCGCTTATCGTGGGGCGCAAGTAACACACATGGCGCTGAGTGGAAGAAACTCGAAGCCGATTTTGAAGCGCGCTTGAATACGATGGGACGCGACGCGGGGCGTAATAAATCGCTTCGTCCGCAAGCGGTCTATGGGTATTTCCCAGTCAACCGCGATGGCGACGACGTGGTGATTTATGACCCCGCGCCGTTTCAGCACGTCCTCGATGGCGGCAACGGCAAAACCGCCGAACGCCGCGAGATCGCGCGCTTCGCCTTCCCGCGCCAGCCATTTGGCGATTACCTGTGCTTGAGCGATTATTTCGCGCCCGTCGAAAGCGGCATGATCGATACGATGGCGCTGCAAGTCGTCACGGTGGGCGACGCCGCGACCGAGTACTTCGATGTGCTGCAAGGACAAGACAATTATAGCGAGGCGTATTTCTTTCACGGGCTTGCGGTACAAACTGCTGAAGCAACCGCGAGTTATGTGCATCAAACGGTGGTCAATCGTGGTATGGGCATCGTGCCATCGCGCGGCAAGCGCTACAGTTGGGGGTATCCGTCATGTCCCGATTTGGGTGACCACGAGACCGTGATACGCTTGCTGCCCAATGCGGTCGATGAAATTGGGATGCGCTTGACGACCAGCTACCAGTGGATACCTGAACAAAGCACTGCAGCGATCATCATCCATCACCCCGACGCCAAATATTACAGCGTCGGCGTCGATCGCGTACAGCAAATCGCGGAGGCGTGACCCCCTCTAATCGCTAGGGGAAGACATGAACCAGTGGCGGATATTGTCGATAGTATTAATATCCGCCCAATATTTGTATGGACGGCGCAACCCGCCGCCCTATGAAAGACGACTTGACCATGCTGCCTGCTGCCCCTACGCTTGGACATCGAGACCGCCGTTTTCGCGGCGTATTTGCTGGATGCCTTCCGATCACACTCTTGACGATTGTCGTCCTGATCGGCGTTTATCTGTATCTCAATCAATGGGTCGGCGGTCGCGTCGATGCGTGCCAAAACGCGATCTTGATCTATCCCGGCTCGACGTTGATCAGCGAAAGCGAGCAGGAAACGCGCCCGTTGGGACCCGTCGAAACGCGCATCGAATTGACCACGCCCGACGACGCCGCGACCGTCGAAAGCTGGTATACACAAACATGGGGCGCGATTGTGCGCCAGCAAACGCTGGAAAACGACGACAATTTCTTCTCACCGCCGCGCGGCTGGCAAATTCAAGCGCGTGAAAATGGCGGCAGCGTGATCAGAATCGCGGTCGTGTGTCCAGGATAGAAAAGGGTAACTGAGTGCTGACAAAACTTGTCATACGCAACTTTAAGCGCCTGCAAGCGGTCGAGATCGAACTTGGGCAAACCGTCGTCTTTATCGGACCGAACAATTCCGGCAAGACGACGGCGCTGCAAGCGCTTGCGTTGTGGTATGCGGGTTTAGATCGTTGGCTTGAACACCATGATCACCTAAGTGACCCTGATTATACAGAAATAGCAACAGTCAACCCAATTGGACGGTTTGCATTAACAGCAATTCCAGTGCCTCGCCTCGATCTTTTGTGGCACGATCTTAAAACTAAGAATGGCGAACCGATTGATATTGTTATAAAGGTCGAAGGGGTTGATCGAGGCGTAAATTGGCATCAAGAACTTAGCTTTCGATTTGCAAATGACGAATCGATTATCTGTAATGATCTTAAAAGCAACGACCCAATATTTGATTATAATCCACGCATCTTCTTTCTGACTCCCCTATCAGGAATTGCGGCGGTTGAACCGCGTGTCGAAATTGGCAGGATTAATGTGCTGATTGGTGAGGGAAGAACGGCGGAAGTATTGCGTAATTTATGCTATGGCGTTTTTGAAAATACTCGCCAATGGGATCAGCTTCAAGCGCAAATGAGACGATTGTTCTCGATTGAACTTTTGTCACCCGAATATATCGCTGCACGCGGTGAGATTCGTATGGCATACCGCGAACGAAACGGTTATGTGTTCGATATTTCTTCTGCCGGGCGTGGGATGCTGCAAGTGCTTTTGCTGCTCTCGTACTTATATCTTAATTCGGGTGCGGTGATTCTATTGGATGAAGCCGACGCCCATTTAGAAATTATTCGTCAACGCGAGGTTTATCACCTGCTGACAGAAACAGCGCGCGAACGTGGTTCACAAATCATCATGGCGACTCATTCCGAAGCGATTATGAATGAAGCAGGTGACCGCGACACGTTGATCGCGTTCGTCGGTAAGCCACATCGCATCGATGACCGCAGTAAGTCTCAGGTTGCCAAAGCGATCAAAGAGATCGGGTTCGATCAGTATTATCAAGCCGAACAAACCGGATGGGTGCTGTACTTGGAAGGCGCGACCGACAGAGCCATTTTACTCGCGTTTGCCGAACAACTCGGTCATGAAGCAGCCAGCTATCTGGCGCGACCGTATGTCGATTATGTGGCGAACAATGTCGTGAAGGCGCGCGATCGCTTTTTTGGATTACGTGAAGCCAAACCGGATTTGGTTGGGGTTGCCCTGTTCGATCACTTAGAACGCTCGCTGCAACCCGACTCGGCGCTGACTGAAATCATGTGGCGGCGCAGAGAAATCGAGAATTATCTCTGTCAGCCCGCAACGTTGATCGCCTACGCCGAAGCCGAAAGCGCGCAAGGCGACTTAATGCGCCACTTGATTGAAGATCGTGTCGCACCCGCCGCGCTGCGTAATCCGGCGGATTCATTTTGGATCAACACAAAAATGAGTGACGATTTTCTAAATCCACTTTTTGAAGCGTATTTTGCCGAATTGAATCTGCCGAATTTGCTTCGCAAAACGGATTATCATGTGCTGACGCGCTTTGTCCCTATAAATCAGATCGACCCCGAAGTCACCGAAAAGCTGGATGCGATTGTCGAAGTTGCCAAAAAAGCGAAACCGAGAACGGATTAATACTAAATGCCCAAGATCAACCTGCTGCAACGCCTTGACGAAAACGTGACGCCGATTCTGGCAGATGGCGCGATGGGGACGATGATCCACGCGCGCGCCGGATCGTCCATCGATGCGTGCTTCGATTATTTCAACCTCATTCATCCCGATATCATCCTGGATGTCCACCGCGCCTATCTCGATGCCGGCGCGGACATGATCGAAACCAATACGTTCGGCGCGAACCGCATCAAACTGGCGGAACACGGCTTAGAAGATCAGGTCACGACGATCAATCGCGCGGGCGTCGAACTGGCGCGGCAGTCAATCGCGGAGCGCGGACGCGACGATGTGTATGTCGCTGGCTCGGTGGGACCGCTGGGCGTCGGTTTAGCGCCGTATGGAAGACTGAAACCAGACGAAGCGCGCGCGATTTTTCATGAGAGCATCATCGCGCTGGCGGATGCTGGCGTCGATGTCATTCTCTTCGAAACATTCAGTGACTTGGACGAACTGTTGATCGGGCTGCAAGCCGCGCGCGCCGCCGCGCCAGCGACCCCTGTAATCTGCGAAATGTCATTCGGGCCCGATGACCGCACGCGCATCGGCTATCACCCGGCACGAGTCGCGCGCGATTTGTACACAGCAGGCGCGGATGTGATCGGCGTCAATTGTTCGGGCGGTCCCGCGCAAATCTCGCGTGTGATTCAGGCGATGATGGCGTCCGTCCCCGAAGCCCGTTACAGCGCGATGCCGAATGCAGGTTTTCCACAAACCATCGGCGGGCGTACCATGTACCCCGCGACGACCGATTATTTCGCCGATTTCGCCGCCGCGCTCAAAGCCTTAGGTGTGGGCGTGATCGGCGGGTGCTGTGGCACGACGCCCGCGCATATCACATCGATGCGTGCCGCATTGGATGATCCACTCCGTAAAACGACCGTGTTTCGCGTTAAAATCGTACGCTCGCGTACCAGCGATGCCGATACTGACACCGAACAATCCGACGAACCGGAAGGACGCTCATCCGAACTCGGTCGCAAAATTGCGGCGGGGGATTTCGTCATCACCGTTGAAATGACGCCGCCGCGCAGCGCCAGTCTGGATCGTATGATCGATAACGCCCGGCTGCTGCTCGATGCGGGCGCGACCACGCTCAATGTCGCAGATAGCCCGACCGCGCGGATGCGCGTCAGTCCATGGGCGGTCTGTCATATGCTGGAGACACGCTTAGGGTTGGAAACGATCTTGCATTTTCCAACGCGTGGGCGCAATTTACTACGCATTCAAGGCGATTTGCTCGGCGTGCACGCGCTCGGCTTGCGCAATATTTTCGTGTGCATGGGCGATCCAACGCGCATCGGCGATTACCCCGACGCCAACGATCATTACGATATTGCGCCGAGCGGCTTGATCAAACTGACCAAGCAAAAGATGAACGAGGGTATCGATCAAGCCGGAAACAGTATTGGTGTGCCCACACGCTTTACCGTCGGCTGCGCGCTTAACATGGGCGCGGACGACATCGACAAAGAGATCGATGTGCTGCGCAAAAAGATCGAAGCCGGCGCAGATTTTGCGCTCGGTCAGGCGGTGTTTGAGCCACCCTTGATCGAGCAATTTCTCGCCCGTTATCAAGCGATTGTCGGCGCGCCGCTCGCACTGCCCGTCTTGATCGGCGTCATGCCGTTGTACAGCCTGAAACACGCGCTGTTCTTGCACAACGAAGTGCCCGGCATCAGCATTCCGACGCCGATCATGGCGCGCATCGAAAACGCAGGCGAACACGCCGCGCAAGAAGGCGTTTTGATCGCGGGTGAACTGCTGCGTGCGATGCGTGGGTCGGTTCAGGGAGCGTACATTATTCCGGCGTTTGGCAAGTACGAACTCGCGGCACAAGTCATCGAAAGCGTGCTGGAAAAAACCTGATTTGAACGGCAGAGAACGCAGAGAGCAGATTTGATCGCTGCGCGCTTTGCGTCCTGTGCGGTAAAATGTTTTTATGATCCGCTTACTCGAAGAACTTTCCAACAACGCGCTGCCCAGTATGCAAGCGCTGCAATATGACGGGTGGTTATTGCGTTTTGGCGATAGCACCGCGCGCCGCGCCAATTCGATCAGCGTGTTGTACCCGTCGTCGCTGCCATTGGACGAGAAGATCGCATACTGCGAAGACTTATACCCGCGCAACAATCGACGGATCGTCTTCAAGCTGACCGATGACGCGCAGCCGCCAGATTTGGCGAACGAACTGACAGCGCGCGGTTATCAAACCGACCACTCCACGAGCGTGCAGACGATCCCGATCAACGTGAGCGACGCATGGATCGCCGCCAAAAGCGACACGCTCAAAATGACGTTCACCAACCGTGTGACCAGCATGTGGATAGACGAACAGATCGCTTTCCACGACGAAAACGACCGCGCGCGTTTGACCACGCGCCGAATGTACGACCTGATCATCCCACACGTGGCGTATTATCGGCTTTCGTTCGATGGTGTGGCGGCGGCGTCCGGTTTGGGTGTGATCGAGCGCGGCTGGTTAGGCTTGTATAACATCGTCGTCGAACCGACCATGCGTGGTCGCGGCATCGGGCTGGAACTGGTGCAGCGCATCCTCGCGTATGGTGCGGCGTTCGGCGCGCACAGCGCCTATTTACAGGTGATGACGACCAATACTCGCGCGCTCAAACTGTATCACAAGATCGGGTTTCGAGAAGCGTATCGTTACTGGTACGTACAGAAGTGAACAATTTTTGGAATCAACAGAGATCGCCGCGAAATGCCTCTGCTAGGGGCGACTCGGTCGGTCGCCCCTAGTCACGTCCTCTGTAGAAACCGTTGAACACTATCACGTGAACTTTACAGCCCCGCCAAAAATGGATCAAGAATGCGATGCAGTTCTTTCGGCTGTTCAATGCTCGGCATGTGTGCCGTGCCAACCATGACGACTGACCGTGCGCCACGAATGCCCGCTTCATAACGCTGTGCAACAACCGGTGTATCGCTCGTGTCCAGATCGCCATAAATAAACAACGTCGGCACATGGATTTCGCCTAAGCGGTTGACCGCAGGCGGGTCGAGCGGCTGCGCTTGCGGTTCTTCACCTATATGCGCACGATTTTCGAGCATCATCGCCTGCCCTTTAGCGCGATACGCGGGATCAACCTGTTCGACCGGACGGGTCAGACCGTCGTACCACAGGCGTAATTCCAATTCGTCAAGCGTATCCCAATCTTTTTCGCCCTGCGCTTTTTCCATCGCCCCGAACATTTCCAATTCAGCGGGCGTTGCAGAATTCTCACCATCTTGTAAGCCGCTCAAACCCGCCGCTATCAAGATCAATGCGCGCACGATTTCGGGATGTTCCAGCGTGAAGTCGGCGGCGATTTGCCCACCGCGTGAATTGCCAACGACGATAGCGCGCTCAATATTGAGATGATTGAGCAGATCGAGCACATCTTGACGGTTGGAAAACGAGACATTGTCGCTGGTCGTGCGCCCAAACCCGCGCGTATCATAGCGGACGACGAAATAACGATCCGCAAAGTGCGCGACTTGCGCATCCCATTGTTTGAGATTGGCGACACCCGCATGAATCAACACGAGCGCAGGATGCGTGGGATCGCCCGCCGTCTCATAGTAAAGCTGACCGCCGTTCACAGGTAAAAATCCACTCGTCATAAGCGCTGTTGCCCTTTCGTGTAGTAACATTCATACTCACTTTATGATGAAATCGTCGCCATTCGATCCACCATTGGGGGGATAACCTTGCGCCTGGAAGTATTTTCGCGCGCGCCACAAACCACACCACGTCCAAGCCCATTGTTGTTCGTGCATGGCATTTTGCACAGCGCATGGTATTGGGAAAAGTTTTTGGACGTATTTGCGGCGCGCGGGTATAAAGCGCACGCGCTTAGTTTGAGCGGTCATGGCAATAGTCCGGGCAATATTCGCTGGATACGCTCGCCACAGTTGATCCGCGATGTGGCAGAAGTGGCGGCGAGCTTTTCCAGCCCGCCGATTGTCATCGGTCACAGCATGGGCGCTTATATCACACAGAAATATCTGGAGACTCACAGCGCACCCGCCGCCGTGCTGCTCGCCAGCGTTCCGCACTTTGGCGCAATTCCAGCGACGATGCGCTTTTTCGCACATCATCCACTACAGTTGTTGAAATGTGTTCTGACGTTAGATATGCGCCCCATCGTAGAATCGCCGCAACTGGCGCGTGAAATTCTTTATTGGCGTGACACGCCAGAGGCAATCGTCGCTGCAAACTTCGCACGTTTGCAAGGCGACTCGTTTTTTACCTATCTCGATTTGATGGCATTGAATTTACCACGTCCAGGACGCATCAAGACGCCGATGCTGGTCATTGGTAGCGAACACGACGGCATTTTCACACCGGGCGAAATCGCCGCGACAGCCAAACGTTATGGAGCAGACTTACATATTTTCCCGAATATGGGGCATAACCTGATACTTGATGTCGGCTGGGAAAACGTAGCGGAAAAAATCGCGGTATGGTTGGATGCACGGGGGTTATAAAGGCGAACTCTTCGCTCGCCTTTATAGATGATGCGTCGAAATTACGCGACAGGCGGCGTCGCAGTCATGACGAAGAATGCCATGAAAATGAGCATGACTGCTACACCCACCGCACCACTGAACAAAATGCGGCGCGCTTCTGACGGCTGTGCAGCTTCGCTGCCGCCCATTTGATGCAGTGCATTACCCAGTTGATAGCCATACCACGCGGTGGTTACGCTCAGGATTGTGCCAAAGACCAGCGTTTGAATGCTGAATTCGAGCGTGATGGCTGGAAAGGAATACCATTGGCTGATCATGAACAGCACGCCAATCAAGCCAATCACGGACGAGGCGATCACGGCAATTCGCGTGGTCATGACCGAGTCGGCTTGCTTTAGGCGCACAAAATAGACAATATCCAGAACGATGAGCGCGATCAAGCCCATGACTTGTGGGCGCGCACTCATTTCGAGCGCTTCGCCGCCCAGTGATTGAATCATGATCGTGCGCGAAACCAGCATGATGACGCCGCAGATTGTCGCGATGCCCACACGCTTGACTAAACGCAGCGACAATAATCCGAACAGCGTCATTTCAGCCACGATCAGCGCTGGGAACAACCACTGTGGGCGGGCATAAAATGTCGGTGCCATCCCGCCAGCTGCGACAATCGAGCCGTCCCATTCGACGACCAGCAAAATCATGATCATCAACATGGCTTGCGCAATCATGAAAGCGGCTATGCCTTCGCGCAGCCCAATACCGATGCGCCAACCCGTTTTAGGGATGACCGAGATTTGAATCGCGGCGCCCATCAGGAAAATAACACCTGCGGAGCCCAACATAATCAAGTGCGGCAAGCTCCACGCGGTCAAATCGACCCCGTACAGTTGATGCCAGATCGGATCCATCGGCAGCGAGACGAGCATGAAACCAGAAAGCAGCACAAGCAGCCCAAGCAACGGCTCGGCGCGGAATTTTTGTCGGAACGAGCCAGGGTTGCGATTGATGATGAATAAGCCGCCGAACGCGAATAAGGCAAACAAGCCAAAGCTGACATACATCAAAAGGTGCGGACGCCAGAAGAAATCTTCGCCCACCGGGACGCCATACGTACGATGCCATGCCTCATCCCATGTCAAGCCGAACATGAGCAGCGCCGCGCCGCCAGCGGTGAGCAGCGCCAAAAGCTGCCGCACCGCCGGTGCGAGTCGCGCTACGCGCACGGTTTGACCAGCGGGAAGATGGCTGAACATCAACCACCATGTCAGCACGCCAAACCCAAGTATAGAAACGGCTGTGACGCCAAACCCTAAGGTGACGCTCCCATGCCTAAAGGCAGGGGAGCGTCACGGAACAAATCGACGTATGGATACCGAAATGAGGCGTAGAGGGCGACCGGATAAGTCGCCCCTGAAAGGCTAAAGATCAGCGACTGCTGGAATGACCTCGCGGCACATGATGTCTGCGGTTTGCAGTTCTTGATCCGGCGGGGCATTGAAAATCGCGTGCTGAAAGCCCATCGCCGCCAAACCGCGAATTTCTTCGATCACATCGGCAGGCGTTTGACGGCTAAAATCGAGCATATCCAGCGTAGTACGTTCGATGCTGTTGTAATCGCGCCCAATTTCATCACAGTTGCGCTTGATCGTATCGAGCCGCGCCTGCATCGTCTCTTTGCCCGCGCGCGCGAAGAAATTGCACGCATCGCCATACTGCGCGATCAAACGCATCGTTTTGTTTTCTCCCATGCCCCCAATCATAATCGGCGGGTGCGGCTGACCGAGCGGCATCGGCTGATTGAGCGTTTCTGCGAGGTGGAAGTGTTTCCCTTGATACGGCTTGACGTCGCCCGCCCACATTTGATGGGTGATTTGCAGCGTTTCTTCTAAACGCTCAAAACGCTCGCTGGTAGAAGGATAGGGAACCCCCAAAGCAAGTGCTTCACGTTCGAACCACGCCGCGCCGATGCCCAGATACGCGCGTCCACCGCTCAAGACGTCGAGCGTGGTCACGGTCTTGACCAAAATGCCGGGATGACGATAAATCACGCCTGTGACCAACGTGCCGAGCTTGACTTTCTTGGTCAGCGCCGCCAGATAACTGAGGGTGCTGTAGCCTTCGAGCATATTTTCTTGCGGTTCACCGACGCCGGGAATCTGGAAAAAGTGATCCATCGTCCACAGACTATAAAACCCACCTTGATCGACTAATGCGGCGATGTCGGCAAGCTTCGGCGCGATGCCGAGTGTGCCGTGTTCGGACGTAAAACGAGGGAGTTGCAAACCAATACGCATGGTGCAGAGTCCTTTCCGGTATAGAGTTGAAATGAATTGAGGAGAGGGCATAACAGGAAATGGCGCGTCACACCCCAACTTGAATCTTGAGGGTATGGCACAACCATTTCTGTAGATTAGCATATTGTGTCGCGCGACGCACTAGACCATCGGCTAGGCGTATGTAAACGGACGGTTAAACACGCTGCGCCACAGGTCATCGCGTTCCTCGTCGGTGAGCGGCGCGGCTTCACCCGGCAGCAGCCCGCTCAGCGTGATCACGTCGATCCTGACGCGGATCAAACGCAGCGTTGGATGCCCGACGGCGGCGGTCATGCGCCGGACTTGGCGTTTTTTGCCTTCAGTCAGCGTGAGCGCGATCCACGCGGTCGGGATATTCGCGCGATAGCGGATCGGCACGGGACGCGCCTGTAGTTCAGGCTCGTCCGCCAATAATTCGACGCGCGCGGGCGCGGTGCGAAACGGCTTGCCGTCAATGCTAAGATCGATACCGTCGCGCAGTTTTTCGAGTGCGACTGGGTCGGGGATGCGCTCGACTTGTGCCCAGTACGTGCGCCCGTGCGCGTATTTCGGGTCAAGCAAGCGGGTTTGCAAGCGGTTGTCGTCGGTCAATAACAGCAGTCCCTCGCTGTCATGATCGAGCCGCCCAATCGGGTACACGTCTTTATCGGTGATGTAGTCGGCTAACGTGGGTCGTCCGTCGGCGTCGGTGAACTTGGTGTGAACGCCGTAAGGTTTCCAAAAGCGCAGAATGGTCATAAGAACACTTTCACGAAAAGCAAAAGATTCAACGCAAAGGCGCAAAGCAAAAAGAAAGACGCAAAGCATGATGGATCATATCACAAACCCCTTCGTGCCTCTGTGTCTTGGTGTTGTACTTTTGGTTTTTCGCTTGTGGGTGGATTCGTGTATATGGAATAGAATAGCAGGAAAATTCAGTGTAGGAGAGATAGGTCATGGTCAACGCTGCCGACATCGTGCAGGCAAGCAAAGAACATACGCTCGTCAGTTGGAACGCGCAAGGGACATGGAATCCAATCCCGATTGAGCGCGGCGAGGGCGTGTATATCTACGACGCGAACGGCAAACGTTATCTCGATTGGTCGTCGCAGTTGGTCAATGTGAATATTGGTCACAGTCACCCGCATGTCGTCAAGGCGATCCAGGATCAGGTTGCCAAGCTGTGCTATGTCGATCCAAGCTTTGCGACCGAGCCGCGCGGACGACTGGGCGAACTGGTCAGCGAGATTACGGGGATGGGCAAATCGCTGTTCACCACCGGCGGCACCGATGCCATTGAAAACGCGATGAAAGTCGCACGCATGGTCACAGGCAGACAAAAAGTATTCACACGCTACAAGAGCTATCACGGCGCGACCTTCGGCGCCATGAGCGCGGGCGGCGATCCGCGTCGAATCGCCAACGAACCGGGTGTCCCCTGGATCGTGCGGACGCCTGACCCGTATGCCTATCGCAACCCGATTTATCGCGGCATTTCGCAAGAAGAAGGCGACGCCATCATCGCTGACTTGATCGAAGATCAGGTGATTGCAGAAGGACCCGAAACCATCGCGGCGATTTTGGTCGAAGGCTACAGCGGATCAAGCGGCGTTATGCAGCCAACCAAAGTTTACTTCAACCGTTTGCGCGAAATTTGCGACAAATACGGCATTTTATTGATTTCCGACGAAGTGATGAGCGGGTTCGGGCGCACAGGCGAATGGTTCGGTATTTTCCATTACCCCGATGCCAAACCCGACATCATCGCGATGGCGAAAGGCATCACGGCGGGGTATATCCCGCTCGGCGCAACCGTATTGAGCGAACAGCTTTCAGCCTACTTCGATGAGCATGTTTTGCATACGGGTCTGACATACAGCGCCCATGCACTGGCGTGCGCGGCGGGTATCGCCACCATCGAGGTGTATCAGCGCGAAAACCTGGTCGAACGTGCGCGCGAAATGGGCAAGGTGCTGCGACGCGGTTTGATGGATTTAGCCGAAAAACACCTCGTCATCGGTGATGTGCGCGGCGCGGGGCTGCATCATGTGATCGAACTGGTCAAGAGCCGTGAGACGCGCGAGCCGTTGAGTCCGTTCAACAAGCCGTTCAGCGACCCAATGAAGAAAGCGGCGGGCGCGCTGAAGGCAAATGGATTGAGTACGCTGGTGCGCTGGAATATGATCTTCAACACGCCGCCCTTAATCGTGACCGAAGCGCAAATTCAGGAAGGGCTGGAGATTTTAGACGGCGTGCTGACGACGCTGGATGAGGCATACGAAGGATAGGCAAGCATAACACGGCGAAACGGATATTGTACGGGCGACTCGGTGGGTCGCCCGTCGGCGGGCTCGCTTATTATCTGCGCCTTCCCTGTACCATCAAAATCATTCCATCCGCGAACCGACAGGTATATTTGCGCCTGTGTAATAATCATGCGTAGGGCAACAAGAGGCAAAGCGACGGCGGCGCGATAGCGTATCGTCGTGATGATGAGCGGCATACTGACGGTGTTGTTCGCGCCGGATAAAGGATCGCCGTCATGTCTCGCTTTTTCGCTCGCCATTTTTCCACAACCCTGCTCTTTGTTCTGTTGGTCATGGTCGCCGCGCTGCCGTTGAGCGCACAGACCGCCGCAGCGCCATTTCGTGTCTATCTCGCCTTTGAAGACGGACCCACCGATGCCTACACCCCCGAAATTCTGGATATTTTGGCGCAGTACAACGCGCGGGCGACCTTCGTCATCGCGGGCAGCGAGATCGCCGGACACGAAGCGATCATGCAGCGCGAAGTGCGCGAAGGTCATGCACTGATCAATCATTTGTGGGAAGAACCGGGTGTGTATGCCGGTGCACCCGATCAACCCGTGATCGACTCGTATCTGAGAACAGAAGAAGCGATGCGCGCGGCGTTAGGCGACCAACTGCCCCGCTACGATGCACAAACGAAAATGTTCTGGCAACCGGGCGGCGGCGCACAGCCATTCCCGTCGGTCGAGGGCGTGAATGTGATCACCTACAATTGGAATGTGAACAGTGACGACTGCGGGTGGGCGATGCCGGAAGCTGTCGATCTCGACACTTACGAGTTCGACGCGGCGGTCATCCAAAATGTCCTGGGTGAGTCGGTCTCGGTCGGGTCGTTTCACAGCCCGTACAACGCTTATGACTATGGCGACGGTGTGATCATCATCTTCCATGATTTGAACCGCGTGACGGGACGCGTGCTGCCGACGATTTTGAGCGAACTCAGCGCGGCAGGTGCGACGTTTGAAGCGCTGCCGCGTCCTTGGGATCAAGTCGGAACAATGCCTGTTGCACTCGGCACAGCGCCGATTGAAAGTAATGGCTATCCAGGTTTTATGCTCAACGCGACGACAACAACCGGATCGCGCTTACGCGCTGCACCCGATCTGGGCGCCGCTATTTTGACGACAGTCGAACCGAACACGACGTTGTTAGCAGTTGGTCGGGTGGCAGGCTGGATTCAGGTACAGCACGAGGGCGGGACGGCATGGATCGCGCGTGAATTAGTCGAGATGCGCGGGGCGATCCCGAATCTACCATTGGTAGGCTAAACGAGACTTTAACGAGAAGGTGTGATATGTAATTCATGCCTTCTTTCGCTGATGCTTTTACAGCGTTAGTTCATCGACGATGATCCCGTTCGTCTCGCAATTCTTTTTGGGTGGGCGTCGGTATCCGCTCCCGCCCAAATTTCTGCGCCCAACCCTTCTAATTCCAGAATGCTTCGCTTTTTAGCGACTGGTTCTTCTGCAATCGATATTTCAATCACGTCTCTGAGCGTTTTGATTACTTCAATCAAACCTGATCACTTAAGACGCCACGCCATCTGCGCCCGCTCCGCAG
>Ga0105047_10003321_pt1 | contig 28353 bp, 21 predicted proteins | sample MAT04_FD_78384 | JGI IMG/M metagenome (GOLD analysis project Ga0105047, IMG submission 78384) | Freshwater microbial communities from Lake Fryxell liftoff mats and glacier meltwater in Antarctica - MAT-04 (megahit assembly) | ecosystem: Environmental > Aquatic > Freshwater > Ice > Liftoff... | reverse complement strand
GTCCAGAAACGAACCCAGGAACTCGAAGCCGCCGGCTACCACGGTCAGGTCCACCTCGAATCGAACGCGTCACTTTTCTTCACCCTTGAAGGCGGCAAGCGGACCGTTCTCAAACGCAAAGGCGACAACTTCAACGACTTCACCCTCGAAGCTCTCCAAGCCAAGCCCGAACTCCTCTCCCCCAACGCCATCCTCCGTCCCGTCATGCAGGATTTTCTGCTCCCCACCGTCGCCTACCTCGGCGGCCCCGCCGAACTCGCCTACTTCGCCCAAAGCGAACCCCTCTACGCCGCTCTCCTCGGCCGCATGCCCGTCGTCGCCCACCGCGCGTCTTTCACGCTATTTGATCGCCGCGCCGCCAAGCTCACCAAGCGCTACCAACTCAGCCTCAAGGACATCGCCGTCCCTGACGTTGACCTCCGTGAGAAAATGGCCCGTCATCTGGTTCCCAATGACGTAACCAGCCAGTTCGGCGCCTCTCTGGCCGCCGTCAACGCGGAACTCGATAAGCTGGCCGCCTCCATCCACGGCTTCGATCCCGGTCTCGAAAAGACCTTCGAAAAGAGCCGCTCCAAAGTGCTCTACCAAATCGGCAAAATGGAGCGAAAAACCGCCCGCGAAGCCCTTCGCCGCGACACCCGCGCCGCCGCCGATACCCAATATCTCCACGACCTGATTTACCCCCATCGCCACCTGCAGGAACGCATGTACGGCATCGTCCCGTTCCTCGCCACCCACGGCATGGATCTCGTCACCCGCATCTACGACTGCGTCGAGCCAACCTGCCCCGATCACCAGGTCCTGACGGTCGATTAGCCGATTCCCCGTTTGCCGCAACCGGTGCGAAATCGTGGAATGATAATGGCAGGGAGCCAGCCAATGCCTAATTGCGAAAAAATCGACTGGTCGGAATGCCCCCTGGTCGAAGCGAAGCCCGAGGTACAGAGCGGCTCGCCGGTGCTGCGAGGAACTCGCATGCCCGTTGGCGCGATCGTCGACAACTTCGACTACGGAGTCAGCATCGCCGAAATATCCAAGCAGTTCGAAGTTTCGGAAGAGAGTGTGAAGGCAATCGTGACTTACGCCAAGAGCCACCGCGTTGCGCATCCTGTTCGATAAAAACGTCCCTATCGGCGTGAGAAGATTCCTCACCAGACATGAGGTATCCACCTTCGAGCAAACGGGTTGGCCGGTTTAGCTTGAAAACGGCAAACTTCTGACTGCGGCCGAGGAAGCGGGGTTCGAAGTAATGGTTACTTCAGACCGGAACATTCGCTGTCAGCAGAATCTCACTGGACGCAAGGTCGCGTTGGTCGTGCTCGGCTCCAACATCTGGCCGCTTGTCCGCGACCACGCTGCGGAAATAACAGCGAGTGTTGACGCAGCGATTCCAGGGAGCTATCAGTTCATCGAGATACCATTGCCGCCGAAAACTCGTTTCTCAGAGTGATCGACCGTCGGCCAGCTAGGCGACGGCCCGGGCTCTCAAATCAATTGCGCCCAAGGTCTGCCCTACGCCGTCAACACGCTCGTAAGACTTCCCGACGGGACTGGCGGCCGGTCCCCGCCACAGTTTACTACTCAACGCCGACGGAGAAGTCTTCGCTTGGGGGCTGAATTCCACCGGCCAACTCGGCGACCCGTCAGTCTCCGGCAATAGGAACCTACCGGTCCCGGTGGCGGGCGTTAACCCCGGAGCCACTTTGCGAGGTGCCTAACTTCGGAAGGCACCGTACTCGCTTGGGGTGACGATTCATTCGGACAAATCGGAAACGGCGCCAGCACCCAGCACCTCGGGCGACCGCGACCTCCCGCAACCCGTCCTCTTCCCCAGTTTGAAACCAGTCACCGATGCCGTCGCCATCTCGGAGGGTGTTCATCTTCGCATCCCCGGTGCTCTAACCACCGTGGCGCCCAAGGCGCTATACACTTGAGTGAATGCGCCCTAACGCCGTCAAACAAGCCCTGCGCGAAGGAAAAACCGTCCTCGGAACTTCTTACGGTCAACTCCGGGACACCGAAATCGCCAGACTCCTGAAAGCTGCCGGCTTCGACTACGTATACCTCGACGGCGAACACGGCGGCTTCGGTATCGAGACCATCCAGGACATCTGCCGCACCGCCAGCCTCTGCGGTCTCACCGTCTTCACCCGCGTCGCCGACATGCAATACTCGCTCGTCGCCCGCGCCCTCGACTGCGGCTCGGATGGCGTCATCTTCCCCCGTGTTGAATCCCCCGAACTCCTCGAACAAGCCGTCAGTTGGTGCAAGTTCCCGCCCGTCGGCATCCGCGGCTTCGGCCTCACCGTGATGCAGTCGGACTACGAACCTGTCACCATTCCGCGGATGATCGCCCACCGTAATGAAAACGGCATGGTCATCCTCCAAATCGAGACAGTGAAGGCGCTCGAAGCCCGCGAAGAACTTCTCAGTGTCAAAGGCCTCGACGTAGTCATGGTCGGGCCGGTCGATCTCTCGATTTCCCTCGGAATCCCCGGCGAATTCGAACACCCCAAATTCATCGAAGCCATCGACAAAATCCGCGACACCTGTGTCGAAAAGGGAATCGTCCCCGGCATCCAATGCCGCGGCGTGGCGCTCAGCAAATTCTGCCGCGACCGCGGCTTCCGCTTCTTAGGTACTTCCAACGAATGGAACCTGCTACTCGAAAAGGCGCGCGAAACCGTCACAGCGCTGCGTTGAGCTGGGCCGATGAACTACTCGGCGAAAGAAAAAAATGACTTCTTGATCGCGCTTTCGATGAGCGAACGATGCCGGGGAGACCGCTCTATACGCGCCGCCTGCCCTGCGCCTCATCGGAGCTAAAAACTGTGCCGGCATCGTCGACCGCGCGCTGAGCGTCGCCGGCACTCCCACTTCAAGTTCCCCGACAACCTGACCCACCTCCTCTTCAACTTCGTCCAGCCAAGCCCACAGACCTTCGGACCCATAGAAGCAACGCTGTAGCGCCATCCGCCGGTTTATCCTAAAAGTTGCTCCCCACAATCTACCTCGCCAGGCACGGAGAAACCGCCTGGACCCTCACCGCCCAGCACACCGGCCTCACCGATCTCCTCCTCACCCCGCAAGGTGAACTCGACGCCGCGAAACTCGGCCCCCGCCTCGCCGGCATTCAATTCGAAACCGTCTGGACCAGCCCCCTTCAACGCGCCAGCCGCACCTGTGCCCTCGCCGGTTTCGCGCCCGTCGCCAACGTCGATCTCGACCTTGTTGAATGGGACTACGGCGACTACGAAGGCCTTCGTAGCCAAGAAATTCGCGCCAAGGATCCAAACTGGAAGCTCTTCCGCAACGGGGCCCCCAACGGCGAGTCCATCGAAACCATCACTGCCCGTGCCGACCGCGTCGTTACCCGCCTCCGCGCCATCAACGGCAACGCCCTACTCTTCTCCAGCGGTCATTTCCTCCGCGTCCTCGCCACCCGTTGGATCGGCCTCCCGCTGTCGCCCCATTGCATCTCGTTCCTCCTCGGCGCCCTCAGCTACGAGCACAGCCTCGAACGCCCCGTCGTCAGCCTCTGGAACGACACTCATCATCTACGGAACAGCGATACTCATAAATAGACCCATGTCGACCCTCACCAACCGCGCTGCCTGGAAGGCCCTCGAAACCCACTACGCCGAAGTGCGCGACCTCCACCTCCGCGACCTCTTCGCCACCGATCCCACGCGCGGCACGCGCCTCACCGCCGCAGCCGCCGGCCTCTTCCTCGACTTCTCCAAAAACCGCATCACCGATGAGACCCTGAAGCTTCTGGTCCAACTTGCCGAAGAGTCCAACCTCCGCGCCCGCATCGAAGCCATGTTCACCGGTGAGAAAATCAACGTCACCGAGAACCGCGCCGTCCTCCACACCGCCCTCCGCGCCCCCCGCAATGCCACGGTAACCGTCGACGGCCAGAACGTCGTCCCCGGTGTCCACGATGTCCTCGACAAGATGGCCGCCTTCTGCGACAAGGTCCGCTCCGGCCAATGGCTCGGTCACACCGGAAAGCCCATCAAAAACATCGTCAACATCGGGATCGGCGGCTCCGATCTCGGCCCCGTCATGGCCTACGAAGCTCTCCGCCACTACAGCGACCGCAGCTTGAATTTTCGCTTCGTCTCCAACATCGATGGCACTGACTTCACCGAAGCCGTCATCGGCCTCGACCCCACCGAAACCCTCTGCATCGTCTCCTCCAAGACCTTCACCACTATCGAGACGATGACCAACGCCCACTCCGCTCGCAACTGGCTCAACGCTCCGGAAGCCGCCGTTGCCAAGCACTTCGTGGCCGTCTCCACCAACGCCGTCGAGGTCTCCAAATTCGGCATCGACACGGCGAATATGTTCGGCTTCTGGGACTGGGTCGGCGGACGCTACTCCATGGACTCCGCCATTGGCCTGTCCAGCATGTTAGCCATCGGCCCCGGCAACTTCCGCCAAATGCTCGCCGGCTTCCACGAAATGGACCAGCACTTCCGCACCGCGCCCTTCGAAAAGAACCTCCCCGCGCTGATGGGCCTGCTCGGCCTCTGGTACAGCAACTTCTTCGGCGCCGCCACCGTCGCCGTTCTCCCCTACGAGCAGTATCTGAAGCGGTTCCCCGCCTATCTCCAACAGCTCACCATGGAGAGCAACGGCAAGTACATAACAATCGACGGCGAGAAGGTGAACTACGACACCGGCGTCGTCTACTGGGGCGAACCCGGCACCAACGGCCAGCACTCGTTCTATCAGATGATTCACCAGGGCACGCGCCTGATCCCCTGCGACTTCCTCGCTTTCGGCCAAAGCCTGAACCCGCTCGGCCGCCACCACGACATCCTGATCGCCAACGTCCTGGCCCAGGCGGAAGCGCTGGCCTTCGGCAAGCCCGACTCCCCCGAGCCCCATCGCGTCTTCGAAGGCAACCGCCCGTCAAACATGCTCTTCGCCGAGAAACTTGACCCCGCCATGCTAGGCAAGCTGGTCGCCCTCTACGAGCACGCCGTCTTCACCCAGGGCATCGTCTGGAACATCGACTCCTTCGATCAATGGGGCGTCGAACTCGGCAAGGTCCTCGCCAACCGCATGATCCCCGAACTCGAAAGCCCCGAAGAGCCGGAACTGAACCACGATAGTTCCACCAACAACCTCATCCACCGCTACCGGGCCGCCAAGCGGAAATAATTCCGGATCACGCTCAATACCCGAGTAACGGCGCAAGCTTGGCCAAGACTTCGCCAATTGTCTCCGTCGGGCAACTTGCGATGCGGCTGACTTTACGTGCTCCCCAATCGACGTTTTTCAAATGGTCGGCTAGGATGACGCCACTAACTTCAAGGCCGCCCGGCACAGCAACTTCGAACGGATATCCCTTGGCCTGATTCGTGATCGGGCAAACCAAAGCCAATCCTGTCCGGGTATTGTAGACTCGGGGGCTCACAACCAGCGCCGGTCTCCGGCCTGCTTGCTCACGACCGGCCTGCGGATCGAAGGTGAGTCAGACAAGGTCACCCGCGTCCGGCACGTAGGCGGGGCTCACCAATTTTCCCTACCCTCACATTGGCCCCAATCAGTCTCCCCGTGAATGTTATCAGGTGTAATGCCCGCAATCAGTTCGGACAGTTCATATTTTGGTCGAGCCGCTCGCAGAAGGATGCTTCCGTCGGGTTGAAGGGCCAGGGCCAAATTGTCGCCCTCTGAAATCCGCGCCGCGTTCGCCAGTCCTTGCGGAATCCGGACTGCCAATCCGTCTCCCCACCGCGATACCGTCGTTTCGTTCCGCATTTAGTTATACCTCGACTATACTCCCTGGGCTGATCTCGATGAAGCCGAAGTGTTGAACAAGTTTCCACCGCATTGAAGAACTGACTCCGCTGTGTTTGCCGTCAGTTTGAGTGGCGCCGCATGGTTTGGCAAACGGGCCCAATAATTCGTCGAGCGGCGCCGAATCGCTCATGCCCTTCGGCACTCGCGAGAAATTACCCGGGTATGCTCACGGAGAATGACCCACCGGCTCAACGGGGCCGGGGATGATAATGCCTTGCCCATCCGCGGCTTACGGGCCAAGGTGCGGTGCCGGGGGTGGGCAACTCTATCGGAGCACAATTGGTCAAGTTTTGGTGAGCGCCGAGGCTCATGCCCTTACGCTACCACGCCCGAATCACCACCCGCCCTTCATCACAAACCGCACATTCTTCAGCGCCTTCATATCAACGGTCGGGTCGCCTTCCACCGCAATCAAGTCCGCCAACCGCCGCGCGTTAACCGCGCCCAATCGATGGGACCAACCCATCATCTCCGCCGCCGCCACCACCGGCCTTTTTCCGAAGCCGTTCTTCTCTGCCAACCGAACCTCGATGACCACCGCCTTAATCTCATCTACCGGCATCATCCGGACCCCGACATCCACAATGATCTTGACTCTCACCAGTACTGAATACCAAACTTCTCATTCAGCGTGTCGAGTTCACGCTCTGCCTCCACACAGCCGGGCCATGCTCGCTCCTGCTCTCTGAAAATCCGAGTGTGCCCCTTACGCAAATACAGGTGCAGATACTCATGCCAAAGCAAGAACTCCATCGTTGTACGGCTGATATCCGGACTGTTCAGCAAGCGATTCACTCGAATCTTGTCCCCTCCCGGAACGTCGCGGTAGTAAGCCATCGCATACCAGCCTTTGATGATTCGCCCGGTCCACTCAACTTGCGCGGAGAATGGCGGAGTGAGTTGCAGGATATCTGTCGCCCGCTTAAGCACGGTCTGCATGATGTCGTCCAAATCGTGATGCGGGACGGCCATCAGTTGTTGGTCCGCCAAAGGTTCGAAGATCGGAATGCCGCGCACGGGACGGCGCGCCTCATTGGGATGGCTCAATTCAAAACAGGCCTGTTGTACCGCGAGATAGAACTCCGGAAGGTACGGGTAGATGGCCTTCGCCAAGGGGTTCGCGTGCCGTTCATCGATCAATTGATTCTTGTCCCGTTCGCCAAGATTCCGCTCCAGGATGTCCTTGGCGATCACTGCCGGATCACTCAACTGCCGTTCTATGAAATCGGAATGAGTGGGCGGCCTATCTCCCCGCCGATAGAGGTCAAGTACCATTCCCACCTGATATTCTCCGGGCCGCGGGGAGTCACAGTCTCCGAAATACTCATGGCATAGGGTCTCGGTCACCACGGCTCGCAATTGCTCCGGCGACATCGCCGACAGCCGCTCGATCAGCGCTTCCCAGCAAGTCATTTGATGCGAATAGGTGGGGATAATCTGGCGTACTGCGTCATCGCCATCCACCCCTTCGAGAACATACCATCCGTGGGGAACGGCCTCAAATACCTCAATCGGGGAATGAACAGCATTCTTGCGATACTCGGCGGACACGGTCTGAACCAGGTCCCAGGGCAGTCCCTCTAATACGCGGGTTTGGATCGTTTCCCTCTGCTCTGGTTCGGCGGCGTCGACGATGTCGCTAACCAAGTCAAAGGGACTCTCAAAGTCTTTAAACCGACCCCAATCGTCTTGAAAGCTGACAAGGAAGGCTTCCTTCGTTCCGCCCGCGCTCGGACCGCGCAACCCGCGCCCGATCATCTGGCGCAACAGCGTCTCGCTTCTCGTAGGCCGAGTCAGGAAGACGGTCTGAATGTTCGGGATGTCAACGCCCTCGGTCAGCATCTGGACATTGATCAATACATCCAGGTCGCCATCCGGATCTCGAAATCTTCCAATAATTTCGGCGGTTCGGTCTTCGGTATCCGTAGCGTCTGGCCGATACGACGCCACGTACTCCGCTTGGACTTTCGCTTCCACAAACGCCCCCTTCAGCAGCACTGCATGATCAACATTGATGGCAAAGATGAGGGTCCTCCCGTACCGTTCTCGATTCGTCAGATAGTGCTCAACGATCACCCGATTGCGTTCTGTTAGGTGGGCGATGCGCTCTCTCCACTTTTCGCTGAGTTCATTGAATCTCTCCAGGCAGGCAAGGTCTTCCGGCGTTACTCCCGCCTCTGCGTCGGCATTTGTGCGAACTGAGACTGGGATGGGTCGCGCCAAAAAGCCTTGTTCAATGAGTGGCCGTATCGAAACCTGATGGATAATACTGTTCCCAAACAACTGGGATAGCGTCGAGCGCTCGGATTCTTCTGTGCGCGTCGGAGTAGCGGTGAGCCCCAGCACCTTCCCTTTGCCATTCAAGAGCTTGATCATGTCCCTGTAGCTCTTCGCTGGTGCATGGTGGGCTTCGTCGATCACCAGAAAACGTCGCGGATCGCACACATGGCGCTCGGCGATGTCGCGGCGTTGCGCCAGGTTATTTACGGAGCAAATGAGAATGTCGTCGGCAGGGTCAATCTGAGTCGCGGAGCAGTATTCGCCCGACACGATCCGGATTCGCAGACGTTTCTTGTCCGCCAGGCTCGCAGCCGAAAGAAAGGCCTCTTGTACCTGCCGAAGTAATTCATGCCGATGCGCGATCCATAGGACACACTGCCCACGGTTAATGACATTCTCCATAAGCCACTTCACAGCCGTGAAGGTCTTGCCAGATCCTGTAGGCATCACGAGCAATCCTCGGAAACTGTTCGTAGCAGTACTCGCCGATAATGCCGCGGATAGTTTTTCCCACGCCTCCTTCTGGTAAGGGTGTGGAACCCGTAGATCCACCGATTGCTTCGATGGCTCGATTTGGACGAACTTGTGTGTGATTGGCCCGGCGGAAGCGGATCCATCTCCGTAGCTGATCAAGGCTTGGCGGAGAAGTTGTTGGACTCCTGGCGAGTTACGGCACTGTCCAACGTATCGAGCGTAGCCGGCCTGGCTCCGCGGCCTCCCTCCAGGCCCGATATTCCATTCCAACAATCGATCCACGATGTCTTTCGCACCCAAATAATCTGGAAGCCACAACTCCTCCAATGTCCGCTTCGTCGTTTTCACGAACTGCTGGGTCGGTCGCGCGACTTTGGACGCCAACCATTGACGTGAGTCTGTTCCGTGCCTCGCGGCATCATACCCGTAGTCAGTGGCAAGGGCGGAGACAACGGAATCACTGAACGCATCCCAGGAGAAGTTATATTTAGGCACAAGAAGACCCTTTCGTGGCTTTCCACGACGAGAGATATCAGACCAGCTCGTCTATATCAAGATGATCGGCAGGTCTATCATCCGGGTTTAGAGCGTATCGAAGATTTATGCACTGATACTAACGGCCTACTGCGCTACGTTCGGCGCTACCCCACCACTTCCTGAATAACCTCTCCCTCCACATCCGTCAACCGCATAAACCGCCCATTATGCAAATAAGTCAACCGAGTATGATCAAACCCCATCAAATGCAAAATCGTGGCATGCAGATCATTCACCTTCTTCGGCTTCTCCACCGCTTCCAACCCATACTCATCCGTCGCCCCGACAACGGTCCCGCCCTTCACGCCCCCACCCGCCAGCCACACCGTGAACCCGTGCGGATTATGATCCCGGCCCGACATCCTCTGCGAGATCGGCATGCGCCCAAACTCCCCATGCCAAATCACCAGCGTATCGTCCAATAATCCGCGCGACTTCAAATCGGTCAACAGCCCCGCAATCGGCTTATCCGTCTCCGCGCAATGCTGCCCGTGGTTCTCCTTCAGGTCCCAATGCGCGTCCCAACTCTCGCCGAAATTGCCGCCGCCTGAATAAATCTGCACCATCCGCACGCCCCGCTCAACCAGCCGCCGCGCCATCAGGCACTGCCGCCCGAAGTACTCGGTAATGCTCCCATCGACGCCATACAGCTTCTTCGTCGCATCCGTCTCCCGGTCGATATCGACTGCCTCAACCGCCGATGTCTGCATCCGGAACGCCAACTCATAGCTCTCGATCCGCGCCGCTAATTCAGAGTCGTGCGGGTTCTTCTTCCAGTGCTCCTCGTTCAACTTGCCCATGTAGTCCAGCCATTTGCGCTGCCGCTCCGGCGTCATCCCCTGCGGCGGCTTCAAGTCCACAATCGGATCGCCCGTCGGCCGGAACGGCGTCGCCTGATACGCCGCGGGCATGAACCCGTTCCCCCAGTTCGGCGCGCCGCCAATGGGGCCCCCGCGCGGATCGGTGAACACCACAAACGCCGGCAGACTCTGGTTCTCCGTGCCCATCCCGTAGGTCACCCAACTGCCCACGCTCGGAAAGCCCGTCTGAATCGAGCCGGTGTTCATCTGATACAGCGCCGGCGCGTGGTCATTGGAGAGCGTTTGCATCGACCGGATGAACGCGATATCGTCCACCCGCTGCGCCACGTGTGGGAACAGGTCGGACACATCCATCCCGCACTGCCCGTACTTCTTGAAGTCCCACAGCCCCGGCATCAACCCGCCTGGCGTGCCTTGCGACGGAATGATCGTCTTGCCCGGAATCGTCTCGCCGGCGCGCTGCTTCAGCATCGGTTTCGGGTCAAACGTGTCCATCTGGCTCACGCCGCCATAGCAGAAGATCGAGATGATCCGCTTCGCCTTGGCCGGGAAATGGCCCGCCTTTGGCGCCAACGGAGACACACTCGCGCCGGACAGTATGTTTGACAGCGCCAAGCCGCCGATGCCGCCGCCGGCCTTCCAAAGCAGTTCACGTCGCGAGAAGAATCGTTGACTCATGGGATGTACACAAACTCGTTGATATTGAACAGGGCGTGCGAGAAGTCCACCAGCCCCTGCGGATAGCTCTGGATGAAATCGACCGCCTTCGAGACCTCCGCCGGCAGCGGTTCACGCGATAGCGCCAACTCGTAAGCCAGCTTCACCTGCGCCGTCGTATCCGCGCCCGCCTCGCGCTCCAGTCGCTGCGAGAAGTGCTTGGCCTGCGTGTTGATGAACTCGTTATTCATCAGGATCAGGGCCTGCGGCGCGATCGTCGAACGGTTGCGCCGTCCGCAACTCGTCATCGTATCGGGCCGGTCAAATGTTTCCAGCATCGGCAGCGGAATCGTCCGCTTGCTGAACACGTAGACGCTGCGGCGATAGGTCGAAGGATCGTTCACCGCTTTGCCATTCCAGCCCCGTTTGGAACTCGATTGGAACAGCACCGGGTCAATGTACGGATACACCGCCGGGCCGCCAACACCGCGGTCAAGCGTGCCGGCTACGGCGAGCACCGCGTCGCGAATCACTTCGCCCTCCACCCGTCGCCGCGGCATCCGCCACACCAGCCGGTTGTCCTCGTCGATCTTCCGGTTCGCCTCAATATCGTCACTCGCCATCCGATACGCGGCCGACTGCATAATCAGCCGGTGCACATGCTTGATGCTCCAGCCGCTCTTCACAAACTCGCTCGCCAGAAAGTCCAGCAGTTCCGGGTGCGTCGGGCGCTCGCCCATCTTGCCGAAGTTGCTCGGCGTGCGGACGATGCCCTCTCCAAAGTGGTTCTGCCAGATGCGGTTCACCATCACTCGCGCCGTCAACGGATTGTCGGGGCTCGTCATCCACTGCGCGAAGCCCGCGCGGCGGAAGCTCGTTTTGGCGTCGGCTGGCGGGGCAGGGAACGCCCATTCGCCTTCATAGGCCGCCGACAACACGCCCGGCGTCATTTTGCTGCCCTTTTGGCCGATACCGCCGCGATGCAGGAAGTACGAGGCCGGCGCGTCTTTACTCGCCTCGGTGATCGCCATCGCCGTCTGCAGCCGAGGCTTCTGCCGCTCCAGATCGTCGAACTGCGTCTGTAGCAGTTCGCGTTTCGCGCGCGCCGGCAGCGGCATCTCGCCGATCAGGTCTTCCTCGCGGATATTCTCCAGCGTCTTCTCCACTTGATTCGCGTTCAGCTTCTGGCCCTCGGTCCGCTTCTCCATCGGAGTCGCCATCGCCACGCGCATGTACTCCGGCAAATCGGCCTTCCGCTTGGCGACGATCTTGTCCCGCGTCGGCTGCTCAACGCCCCGCATCTCCTTGCGAAGCGGCTTCTGCAACTCCTCGATGGCCTTCACCGCATCCTTGTTCTTCGCCAACTCGGCCTCGGTCCCCAGCGGCCGCTCCTCCGCCTTGGAGCCGAAGAACACCGCCTGCATGCGGTAGTAGTCCTTCTGCGCGATTGGATCGAACTTGTGGTTGTGGCACCGGGCGCAGCCCACGGTCACGCCGAGCATGGAATTGGCCGTGGTCACGATGATGTCGTCGAGCTCATCGATCCGCGTCTGTTCGGTCTTGATGTTGTTCTCGACGCCCAGCCGCAGATACCCTGTCGCGATCCGCGCCTCCACGTTGTCCGGATACAACTCGTCCCCGGCCAACTGCTCTTTCACGAACCGGTCGTACGGCTTATCGTTATTGAAGGCGCGGATCACGTAGTCCCGGTAGCGCCACGCATTGTCCCGCTCGCGGTCATACTCAAACCCGCCGGAGTCGGAGAACCGCACCACATCCAGCCAATGCCGCGCCCAACGCTCCCCGTAGTGCGGGCTGTCGAGCAGCTTCGCGGTCAGCTTATCGAACGCCTCCGGACGCTTGTCATCCAGAAACTCCTTCAGCTCCGCCGGGGTCGGCGGCAGTCCCGTCAGATCCAAATACGCCCGTCGTGCCAGCGACCGCTTATCGGTCTCGGGTGATGGCGTGACGCCCTTCTTCTCCATCGCGGCAATCAGGAACTCGTCCACCCCGTTCTTCGCCCATGCCTTGTTCTGCACCGCCGGCGCCGCCGGACGCGCAACCTTTTGGAAGGCCCACCACTTACGCTCCGCCGGGGTTATCGGCCGGTCCTCCAGCTTCGACAGTTGGGCGCGGGCTTCCTCTTCCTTCTGGTCCACTATGTCTTCGTACGGCACACCGCGCGCGATCCACAGCTTCAGCGCATTGATGTCTTCGTCGGAGAGCTTCTTGCCCGGCGGCATGTGCGGCCCTTCCAAATGGGCGACCTGCCTATAGAGCCGGCTCAAATCCGGATTGCCCGGTGAGACCGCCGCGCCGCGTTCGCCACCCTTTAGAATCGTGTCGCGCTTACGCAGATCGAGGCCGGCGTTCTTGATCAGTCCGCCATGGCACCCCACGCAGTTCGTCGCGATGATCTTCGACGCCTGAACGCCGATCGCGTGCCGGTCATTACTTTGTTGAGCAATCGCCCCGGCGACTGTGAGTACAATAACGAAACCGATTCGAAGGGGATTCATCGCTTGGCTCATATTGTATCCGGTTACATTAGGCGCTTGGTGTCGCTGGACGCCTTCCGCGGCGCGACCATCGCCGCCATGATACTGGTCAACAATCCCGGCGACGGCAACACGACCTTCGCGCCGCTCCTTCACGCCGCTTGGCACGGCTGGACCTTCACTGACCTTGTATTTCCGTTCTTCCTGTGGATGGTCGGCATTGCCATGACCTTCAGCTACGCCCGCCGCGTGGAAGAAGGCGCCGGCAAGGGCAAGCTACTGCTCCATACCCTGCGCCGCGCGGCGCTGATCTTCCTGCTCGGGCTGCTCCTCAACGGCTTCCCCAAATACGACCTGGCGACGCTTCGTATTCCGGGCGTCCTCCAGCGGATTGCCATCTGCTACTTGATCGGATCCTGCATCTTCCTCTACACGAAGTGGCGCGGCCAATTGGCGGCCATCATTGGACTCTGTACGGTCTATTGGATGCTGATGACGCTCGTCCCGGTCCCTGGATACGGCCCCGGCGTGCTGCAGCCGATCGGCAACTTCGGCCAGTGGATCGATGAGATGCTGCTGAGCGGCCACATGTACTCGCGGACGAAGGTCTGGGACCCCGAAGGCCTCGTGAGCACGCTGCCCGCCATCGCCAACGTCCTGTTCGGCACGCTCTTTGGCACGCTGCTTCGAAAGCCCGAACTGAGCCCGGCGGAGAAGACTTCGTGGATCCTGGTGTCGGGCGCTATCCTGGCCTTCCTGGGCACGTTCCTGAACCTGTTCATGCCCATCAACAAGCAACTCTGGACGCCATCCTTCGCGGTGTTCACAAGCGGGCTGGCGGCGCTCAGTTTCGGCTGCTTCTACTGGCTGATCGATGTCCAGGGCTATCAGCGAGGGACGCGCTGGCTAACGATTTACGGCATGAACGCCATCGCCGTCTATGCGCTCTCCGGCATCCTGGCGCGCCTCATCAATTTGAGCGGATGGCGTCCCGGCATCTATAGCGTATTCACCGCCGCCGCTCCCCCCCACATCGCCTCGCTGCTCTTCGCGCTGATGATGGTCGGAGTCCTGTACCTGGTCGCCTGGACCATGCACCGCCGGGGCTGGTTCTTGAGGTTGTAACCAAAAGGAAATGGCCGGGCATGAAGCCCGGCCATTTCCCGTTTCGATTGCGTGCTGACTACCAGCGACCGCCGCCGCCGCCGCCGCCACCACGATGACCGCCGCCGCCACCACCGCTACCGCCACGGCCACCACGGCCGCCGCCACCACCACCGCCACCGCCGTAGCCGCCACCACCACCGCCGCCGCCGGCCGGTTTCGGACGCGCAACATTAACGTTGATGTTGCGGCCGTGCAATTCAGTGCCGTTGAGAGCGTTGATCGCCGCTTCGGCTTCATTGGAATTTGTCATCTCGACGAACGCAAAACCGCGCGACTGACCCGAATCACGATCTGTGACGAGGTTCACGCGCTCGACGGCGCCGTAATTGGCGAAGATCTGGTGGATCTCCTCCTGCGTAGTACGGAAACTGAGGTTTCCGACGAAGATATTGGTCATTCGTGATTTCCTTAAGCTATTACTACTAACAGTCTGTCTTTGGCGAACTTCTCGAAGGGTCCTGAACCGATGTGAAAGGAGCAATAGCTACCGAAGATCACGGAAGGCAAACGGAGGCAGGCAAAGACCTTTTCATATTAGCAGGGATCGCTCACGGTTTTTCGGGTCTGTCAACGTCCCAGTAGAACCGCGCTGAAGAGGGCGTAGACGGGTCCGATAAAATACCCGGCGACCTGCCAGGCCACGATTAGCCCAACGATTTGGAACATCCCCGCGGATTGGCGCAATTCTTCGAGTTTGCCCGCCATGGCTTCCGGAAGAAAAATACCGATGGCGGTGAAGCCATCCAACGGGGGCAGCGGAATGAGGTTAAACGTCCCGAGAATGACATTCAAATAGAACATGATGCCGAGCAATTGGAGGACGCCGTCGCCGGAGTTGGTCAACATGCGCTCGCTGGCCTCTAGTACCCCCAGGCTCAAGCCGAAGCGAATCGCCAAACCCGAAAGGATGGCCAATGTGAAGTTCGCCGCCGGTCCCGCGAGCGACATCCAGGCTGACCGTTTCGGGTATTGCCGAGCCCAGTATGGGTCGTACGGTGCACTCGCCCAGCCCATCATGAAATTGCCCCCGTTCATAACGAAGGACAGCAAGGGCATCAGGATCATTCCAAATGGTTCGCGCCGCATGTGCGGCAGCGGATCGAGTGAGACCTGGCCGCCGTGATAGGCCGTCTTGTCACCGCCGCGCAGGGCGACCCAGGCGTGGGCGGCCTCGTGGCAAACAGTGGAGAACAGGAAGGCCAGATACCACATCAGCCCGTGGACGATCATTTGCTCATCGAACATGTAACTCTAGCGTACCTCGCGGTTCAGGGCGAGCCAGATTAACCAACCGGTCAGCGGGAAGAGCGCCGTGACCAGGAACGCCAACGGGTAGTTTTGCTGGTCGAAGAGGCGGCCGGCGACGGGCATGATGACCGCAACCAGCGCGGACCATGAACCGGCGCCAAGCCCGGCGAGGAAACCGGAGTCCCGCAGGCCGAAGGCCGTCGTGGCGTAGGAGACACTGCTGATGACGAAGCCGGAGGCGATGAACATGGCGAAGAACATCTCGAACATCGCGAGCGGAAAGCTGGCCGTATACGGCACCAGGGCGAGCGGCAGGGAAAGCAGCGTTAACACGGTGAACAGGCCGCGATAGGAAGCAGTGGTGAAACCAGTCCGGGAGACGGTGCGGTCCGTCCACCAGCCCCAGACGTAGTAGCCGGCCTCCCAGCCGAGCGGCGGAATCCATAGCAGCGATCCCAGTTCGATCTGCGTCTTGCCGAGAACTTTCAGGTAGAGCGGCGCGTAATAAAGGACGAAGCCCAGCGGCAGCGCGCCGAAGGCGTAGATACAGGCGAAGGACCAGAACCGAGGGTCGCGCCAGGAAGGGCGATTGGCGGTCTCGGCGGCCGTATGTTCGGCGACCTTTTGCAGTTCCTTGCGACGGCTGAGAACCTGCCACAAGCCGATCCAGGCGAGACCAATGGCGCCGGTGAACCAGAAGGCGCCGCGCCAGCCGAACGCTTGAAACACCGGCGTCATAATGAGTGGCGTGACCAACGCGCCCAGCGCGCCGCCGCTGTAAGCCACCGCGACGCCGCGTGCGCGTTGAACCGGCGGCAGCGTCTGAACGACGGTGCGCAGTCCGCCAGGGAACGTGGCGCCTTCGCCGAAGCCGAGGGCGGTGCGGGCGATGAAGAGAGAAATGAAGCCGGCCGTCAACGCATGGGATGCCGACGAGAGGCTCCAGAAACCGACGGCCGCGGTCATGGCGAGGCGGAGCCCGAAGCTGTCGATCCAGCGGCCCCACAACAGGTTGCCGCACATGTAGGCGATGCTGAAACCGCTGACCACCCAGCCGTACTGCTCGCCCGACAGGTGCAGTTCGGCGAGCATGGTTGGCGCAAGCAGCGCCAGCGTATTGCGGTCGATGTAGCTGATCAGTGAGACCAGCATCATCGAGACGGCGGGGATCCAATTGCGCAGGTGGTGCAAGAGGATTAGTGTACATGACGGTTCGTCGGCTAATTCGGCCGGTTCGTCGGAAAGCCGATGACCGCGGCGAGGTTTCAGGCCCACGATGGAAAGCAAGGAGATCGAGATGAAACAACTGCCCGTTCTGATTGCCGCCGCTCTGCTGCTGGGAGCGCAACCGGCGCGCTACGACTACAAGGTTAGAGACATGTACTTCGCGGCGTTCACCGGAGACAAGGAGGCGCTGGCGAAGGCGATGGTCATCACGGAAGCGACTCTGAAAGAGAACCCGAATCACGCCGAAGCGCTGGTGTGGCACGGCGCGGGCATATTCTTTCAGTCGGCCGACAAGTTCCGGACCGGTGATATGCAGGCTGGAATGGAACTGATGACGAAGGGCAGCGGCATGATGGACCGGGCCGTCGAACTGGAGCCGAAGAACATCGGCGTCCGCATTCCGCGCGGGTCGGCTTACTTCGCGGCTTCGCGCAACATGCCGCCGCAGATGGGGCAGCCATTGGTCGAGAAGGCCCTCGCGGACTTTGAGTCGTCCTGGGATCTGCAGAAGGACGACTTGAGCCAGTTCTCGCAGCATTCGATCGGCGAACTGTGGATCGGCATTGCTGGCGGCAACGCACGGCTCGGCAAGAAGGAACGGGCCGCCGAGTTCTTCACGATGGCGAAGGAGAAGCTGCCGAACACGGCATGGTCGGCCAAGGCGGAGAAGTGGTTTGCCGAAGGCAAGCTGACCGCCCGCGACGCGCAATGCACCGGCTGCCACACGGGAAGCCCGAAAGCGTTCAAGAATTAAGACGGTGAGGTTTTCCCGCACAGTTAAGAGCTGGCTCGCCGCGACCGGTGCGATCACCGTCGCGGCGTTTGGCGTTAGCGCCTGGCTAAGCGGCGGATTCCGGGGCAGCAATGTCTGGGCGGGGCTGTTCGTGTCGTTCGTATACACGTTCTTCATCGGGTCACTGGCGACCGTGATCTGCTCGAAGGCCTGGCCATGGGCCGAAGGCCGGAGCCGCCCTGTCGTATGGACGGTGCGGATAGGCTCAATGCTGTTCTCGGTGGCGCTGGGCACGTTGCTGGGACTGCTGGTGTTGTGGAACCTGGACATTGTGCGCGGACGTGACTTCTGGCGTACATACCAGTTCAACCTGCAGTTCGCGGCGTTCATCAGCGTTACTTTTGGGTTAACGCTGATGATGTACGAGTACTGGCGGACGAAGTACGAGCACTCGGAGCTGGAGCGCGAGCGGGCGCTGAAGCTGGCCACCGAGGCGCGGCTGGCGTCGCTCGAATCTCGCATACATCCTCACTTTCTGTTCAATACGTTGAACTCGATCTCGTCATTGATTCACTCCGGCCCGGTGCAGGCCGATGAGCAGTTGCAGCGGTTGTGCGCGCTGCTGCGGTTCTCGCTGGATTCGAGCGAGACGCCGCTGGTGCCGTTGCGGCAGGAGCTTAAGATTGTCCGCGACTATCTTGATATCGAGAAGACACGATTCGGCGACCGGCTGCGGTTCGTGGTTGATGCGCCGGTGGAGTTGCTCGACTTCGCGGTGCCACCGTTGGCGGTGCAGACGCTGGTGGAGAACGCCGTTAAACATGTTGTTTCTCCGAGCCGGCTGGGCGGCGAGGTACGGGTGCTGGCGACCCGTGTGGGCGGCCGCCTGGTTGTTTCGGTGGAAGACGGCGGGCCCGGCGTGGAGGCGGGTGCGCTGCTTCCAGGGCATGGATTGGACAATTTACGTGCCCGGTTGCATGTGTTGTTCGGCGACCGCGCGCGGCTCGTATTTGCGCCCGGCGCGGTTCGTTTGGAGGTGCCGGTTTGAGCGGCATTCGCGCTTTTGTATTGGACGATGAACCGCTGGCCGTGGACCGGCTGACGCGGTTGCTCCGGCAGACGGGCCGGGTTGATATTGCCGGCAGTTCCACCGATCCGCTGGACGCTATCGAGTGGCTTCGCATGAACGAGACCGATGTCCTGTTCCTCGACATCGAGATGCCCGAATTGAGCGGCTTCGCGGTGCTGGAGCGGCTGGAAACACAGCCCTATGTCGTCTTCACCACAGCATACGACCGCTATGCTTTGAAGGCGTTTGAGGTTCACTCGATCGACTACCTGTTAAAGCCCGTTGAGACCGCCGGGCTCCATCGCGCGCTCGATAAACTGGTGCGGATCCGCTCTGGAGCGGAGAAGGCGCCCGATCTACGCAAGGCCATCGCGGCGGTGCTGCACTATCCGGCGCGCTTGCCATCACGAGTCGGCGACCGGATTGAGTTCGTCGAACTCGACAGCGTCACGCACTTCTACGCCGAAGACAAGCTGACCTTTGCCGCCACACTGGCCGGGAAGGCTCATGTCATCGACGCCTCGATCTCCGACCTGGAGACGCGATTGGACCCGGCGAAATGGCAGCGGGTCCACCGGTCGACGTTGGTGCATTTGCCGTTCGTGCAGGAGGTTCACGGATTTTTTGGCGGCCGGCTGGTGGTTCGGCTGAAGGATCCGAAGAAGACCGAGTTGCAAGTGGCGCGGGAGCGGGTGGGCATCCTTAAGTTAAAGCTTGGACTATGAGCGCCTCCATCCGGTTCCGGTATTTGATGGCGTAGTCGTTGCCGCCGGAGATCCGTTTGCCCATGTTGAGTATGGCCTTGTCCGGATCGCCCGCGAGCGCGAGATAATTGCGGTTGCCGGGGGCGGTGTTATGCAAATGGATGGCCTCGGCGGCAATGATGAGGTCAGTTTCCTGGAAGAGGCGATCCCAGTCCTCGTTCGAGGTGGCAAAAGCCACGTTCTCAACTGACATGCCGGTCCATTGTGCCTGGTAGAAGTCGATGACGTTGTTGTCGCCGGTGTAGTCTTTGACGTACTGGATGATCTTGGCGTAGTTGGCGCGTCCGGTGGTTTGAATGAAGCCGCGGCCGCGAAACTTCATGAAGTCGGCTTCCATGACGTAGCCGGTGATGGCGGGATCGTTATCGAAAGCTACGTCGCGGGGATAGGCCGCGCCGGCCCAGCGGGTGTCGGCGGTATTGCGAAGTTGCGTGCCGAGCGGCTTGGCGGCATGGGCCGCATTGAAGCCTGCATGGCGGAAGCACTGATGGGCCGTCTTGTTCCCGGCGAGCGTATTGTAGGATCGCTTCAAATTCGGAATGGCGTCGAAGAGGTAGGTGAGTCCGGGGAAGCCGGGCCGGCCCATTTTTTCGGCAACGGGCTTGAAGTTCGCGCGGCATTCATTGGCGAAGATGCCCATGAGCGCGACGAACTGGAAAGGCGTGGCCGTGGCGCCGCCGGTGAGGATGCCGATGTTGTTCCAGAAGGCATGAAAGCCCACCTGGTTGGCCTCGTTGTTGACCAAGGTGACTCCGGCCCAGGCTCCTTTGTTGGCGAGTTTAAGGTTGAACCAGGTGAGGAAGTGGGTCTTGAGGACGGCCTGGGACCAAGCGTCGACGTCCTCGGCGAAGGTGAAAGTGGCGGTATTGAGCGCGGCGATTTGCGCGGCGGTTATGGCGGGCATGGATTTATCCCTTTCGTAGTCTATAACGAGATTGTAGTGATAATCGCGCCAAAGTTTTTGAAACTCTCCTTGACGGTCGCGGCGCGGTATCGCGTCAAAAGAGGCGCCGCTGGGGCGTCCAGCGGCGGATATTATTGCCATCCGATCACTCGAGGATGCGGGGGATTCGGACTTGGCCTGTACCGATATCATCCCGCCTGCCGGCGGCCGCGATAACGCCGCAGCGTCCCATAGCCGGGGGTAAGCACCTTTCTAATGTATCCCTTTGCGCTCAGCCAATCGAAACCGCTCTTGGCATTGACGAGGACGATTCCGTCGCCGCCTTCGGTTTTCATTTCGGCTTTCGTCGCCTGGCGCCAGCGACCGTTGGTGGATTCGGCGGGAACGGATCTCCACTTAAAGGCGCCGTTCGGATTGATAGTAAGAGTTCCGATACTGGGAACGGCGCCTTCGCCCGGGCGGTACACAGTGCTGTTGATCGTGGCCTGGCTTCGACCGCCAACTTTACCTAAGTTCCAGGCGCCCATAAGTGCGTTCTGCTGCGGAGGCGGGCCGAAGCTATCGAGTAAGGTGAAGTGTATCTCGCTGGAAGTGCCGACTTTGCTCAGTCTTGTCCGGAACTCGACCAGATCGGTGTCGTAGCGAAAGTTTAATCTGCGTATCTTGATGAGTTCGGCGAGTCCCTTTTTTATTTCATCACGGCGGGGATTCTGAAACTGGTTGGGGCCGAGGTTGGCCTGAAGGAAGTTGAGTACATCTTCCTGGGACATGGGGCCGATGCCTTGGGCTGGCTAGGGCCCCCCTATTGAACGGACTTGCCACCACGCTACGGTGCGCTCGAAGCCGTTGGGGTGGGCCGCGGCAGGTTTCAGACGGATATTTCCGTGGCCGCCGCCGTCCGCCGTTCTTACGAAAACACCTCGCTCCCAAACTTCGGGTTTGTAGAGGGTATATTCGATTGTTTCGCCGGGTTGGAAGTCTTTTGGTCGGGCGACTGCAGGGATGCTGCCAAAAAAAGCTTGGGTCATCGAGAGGAGCAGTACTGGAGCGAATCTTAGTAGCTTCGTTTGTTTGGCCATTTCAAATTGGAAGGCAGGGCGCCCCTAACGCTAGCACCGGTGGATACATTGTGGGCAATCTTCATGCATGAGCGCCGGACACCTAGGACGATCGGCTAGTTGATCGGAACCAGCCGGACGCTGTCTAGACTCAAATCCTCCGTCCCCTGGCCACCGGCATCGAATTCCAGATTCACAGCGCCGTGTACTTCTCGGCGGTGACGGTGAGCTGTGCGAGCGGGGTAATGCGCTGTCTCCGGGAACGGAGACGCGGACGGCCGCGAGGAGAAAGCCGACGCTACGAATCGGCATTTTCAAAGTGTATGTGACTCGCGGTGGGCGTCAGACGATGGAGAGGGCGTTTGCCGAAGCGAAGAGATTTCGTTCGCGAAACGCGGCGGGACTTTCGACGAGTAGAAGGGCGCGCATGTGCCGGCCGGGGCTGGCGAACCAGGGTTCGCGGAGAATGCGTTCCGCGTCCCGTGTCCACAAGGGGGCTGGGCCGCCGAGCCGGGCGGCGAGATAGGACGCGACTGCGGCCAAATAGGCGTCGTTGACCGCGCCCAGTTCGAAGCGGTCCCGCAATAGCGGGGGCGATCCGGTAAGCATTGATGTGTCACCGCGAAGGGCGAATTCGTGAAGGAAATCAGCCAATTCGCAGGAAAAAGATGGAGCGCTAATTGAGTGGCGGGCTACTTCAGCGACCGAGTCCGGGCGAGGGGTCATGGCTTGCTTGCGTCCTCGATTGTTTCGTTTCGGCGAACGATGTCCATAACACTTTCGGCATCGCGAAAGCTGAGAAGGCGGATCAAAAAGGCAATGTCACTGGAGTCGCCGCGCTCACTATCGGCGCCGGTACGCGCGGCTACCACCTTCATCGCGAGCATGTACTCCGGCGTTGGCGCCTGGACACGAAGATTCGGCAGATCGACTGCCGAGACCGGATCGAAATCTCCGGAAACGGATAAGAACCTCTTCACCGCATCGTTGAGCCAATCGGCCGGGAGTTCCAAGTCTTGAGCCACAACTGCCGCGGTTGGTTCAAAAATCGCATCGACGTCTTTTTTGGCGCTTCGCGCATTAAAGGCCAGCCCCATTGCTGTTCCGCCTACAATGTTTATCTCACCGAGGACGCCACTTTCCCCGTTCGTCAGAGAGGTGGGTGAGGGCAGAGAGGATTGTCTCGCGCGAGAGCATTCTCGACTCTCAGTTTATTGCATTGCCCCGGCCTAACACTTACTTCAACTGCAAAGCGGCGGCGATCGTCTTCCATTCGGCAAGGATGAAATTGTGCTTCTTATCGTTCATAGCGACGAAGATGCCATTGCTGGAAATGTCGATCCCGTCGGTGGTGTCCGCGCCGACGCGAAAGACGCCGAGTTCCTTCAGCGTGTCGCGGGCAAAGACGTGGAACTCAGAGTTGAGGGGCTTTTGGTCGGTGGCGACGACGTAGCTCCCGTGAATCGCGATGCCCTCGCGGTCGCCCGTCCAGCCGGTCGTTCCGAAAAGGCCCAGCTCCTTAGCCGCATCCCGATGGGCGGGATCGGCGTGATACTTGCGAATTCCCGCGCCTTCGTCGGAGTAGTAAACGTGCTCGCGTTCGGGGTCGATGGCGACGGCTTCAATCTCCTTGGAGCCGCTGAAAGTGCCGAACTCGCGCACTTTGACGGCGGTTAGTTTACCGGTCTTGTCAGCGCTGATGCGGTACTGCCACAGGTAACTGCCGCTTGGCCCGGTCTTCCGGCTGATGATGGCGAACAACGCTTTGTCCGAGCGGCGCGTGTACAGGCCGATGCCCATGGGTTGATCGAAGACCGGAAGCGCGGCCAAGTCCTTCAAGCCTACGCCGGGTACGATTTCAAACACGCGGAGCTGGTTCTTCAAACGTTCCGTCACGACAGCAACGTCGACTTTCCGGTTGCCGATCACCAGCCCGTAGGCGACATCGATGTTGTTGGGCCGGTCTATATTGGGAATGCGCTGGAGGCGACTCCCGTCAAGGCGGTAGACAGCGACGGCGCCATTGGGAGCGGCCATTTTGATCGTGCCGAAGATGAGACTCTCGGCGGGTTTCTTTGGGTTGACCCAGATCGCGGGGTCGTCCGTTTGATGCGGCTCGGAAGGAGTTTCGCGCAGCGCCTGGACGTCGATCTGTGTGAGCAGACCCGCCGTTAGAATGAGTGACAGCATTATTTAGAAGTTCATTCTCAGCATAAACTGGACCTGCCGGGAAGTGCCGGTGCCTGTGGCGCCATCGTTGGCAGTGGTGAGAATGCTGCCGAACGTTGAGTTATTTCGGGCGTTGACCGGGGTTCCGTATTGAGCACGGTTGAAGAGGTTGAACATCTCGGTGCGGAAATCAATGTTCACCGCTTCCGTGATGCGGAACTTCTTGGAGATACCGGCATCGGCCTGCCAGAGGCCCGGCGCACGGAAGCGATTGCGGCCGGAGTTGCCGTACGTGTTGTTGGCCGGCAGGGCGAAGGCGTTGGGGTTGAGCCACAGGCCGGGCCCTTTGTTGGAGGCGTAGACGTCGCCCCCAACGTAATCTGCGCGTTGATTTTGAGTCTGACCGGAAGGGACTGTGGCCGCGGTGCGGGTGATGGTGACGGAGAACGGCGTGCCAGTGCGGGCGGTGTAGATGCCGCTCAGGTCCCAGCCGCCGAACCACTTGGCGCGCGCAAAAGGGAGCTGATAGACGGTGTTGGCCGTGAAAGTGTGGCGGATGTCGTAGTCGGCATCGCCGCGGTCACACGCGCGGCAGGCGATGTTCTGGATCTGGCCGCCTTCACCGGAACCGGCGTTGTCACTGATCGCGTGGCCCCACATGTATTGGGCCTGGAAGAGCAGGCCCTTGGAGAACGACCGTGTCAATGAAGATTGGAGTCCGTTGAAGCTGGTATTGCCGTCGAAGCGCTTTTCGTCGATTTGACCGAATGCGGCGAGGGGGCGGCGGCGGGTGATGGGGTCGAGGGTGTTGACGTAAGTGCGGGTAAGTTGATTGCGTCCGGCGTTGCCGACGTAGGCGACCTGGGCCACCATGCTGCCGGGGAGTTGATGCTGGATGGAGAGGGTCCACATATGGGACTCCGGCTCCTTGCGGTCACGCTGAACGCTGCGGGGTGTTTGCCCCTGCAAGCGAAGTTGGGCGAGGAAGGGCGCGGGCGGATAGGAAAGGGTTGGAGCGTCGGCAGCGGTGAGGGAGAGGTTCTCCGGAAGGCTGTCGATGGCGGCGGTGACGTCATCGTTCTGGCCGGGGCCGATGTAGCGGCCATAACCAGTGCGAAAGACGGTTTTGCCGCCGAGGCTCTTCGGAGTCCAGGCGAGGGAAACCCGCGGCGTGACGTTGTCGTTATCGGGGAAGAACCAGGGTGTGCCGTCGGGACAGAAGCCCTGGCAGCGAACGGCGTCGAAGACGCGGCCACGGCCGTATACGTCCTTGGAGACGGTGTAATGCTCGTAGCGGAGACCGAGATTCAGAGTTAATTCGGGACTAAAGCGGATTTCGTCCTGGAAGTAGATGGAACTGAAGGTACGGCGAACGCCGACGGTATCGAGGCGGCTGCCGATGGAGACGCTGTTGAGAGAGTTGCGGAGGAAGGCGTCGAGGTTTGCAAAGGCGACGCTAGTGGCTGGGCCGTTGCCGACGTTTAAGTGAATGCGGCGAATCTCTCCGCCGATTTTGATGGTGTGGCGGCCACGAATCCACGACAGGTTGTCGACGATGGAGTAAGCGCTGGGCTTCTCAATGATGTAGGAGGTGGGCTGGGTGGAAGTGAAGCCGGGAATGGCGACGCCTTCCGGAATGCGGCCAACATCGTTGCGCGTTAGGGCGGATCGGTTGAAGCCGAGCTTAACTTCATTCACCATCGCCGGGCTCCAGACCTGCTGCCACTGCGCGGTGATATTGCTGGGACGGATGTTGGAGTCGCGGGTTTCAAGCAGGCCGTTGCGGATCTGGCTGATAAGCCCATCCGTCATGGCGAAGCGGAAGAAGAGGCTGTGCTTGTCGTTAATGCGGTGATCGACTCGAGCCATACCGCTGTGTTCATTGCGCCTTTCGGGGGTTTGAGCGATGAGACGGTCGACATTGGCGTTGGCGCCCGGCGCGTTGCCGACGGGGTAGAGGTTGATCAGGCTTTGCAGCGCGGCCGGAGTGCGCGCCCGGAAGGCGGCGGAGGGGACGAGGCCGTCGGCTCGGGAGATGGTGAGGCGCTGAAAAAGACTCTCCCAGTTGGCGAAGAAAAAGGTCTTGTCTTTGGCGATGGGGCCACCGATGTTGCCACCGAACTGATTAAGGCGGAATGGGGGCGGGTTAGCGCCATCGAAAGGGCGGCGGGCGTCGAGGGCGGAGTTGCGGAAGAATTCATACGCGGAGCCGTGGAAGGCGTTGGTGCCGGTTTTGGAGACCAGGTTGATCTGCGCGCCGCCGCCGGTGCCGCCTTCGGCGGTAAAAGGAAGGGAATTGACGCGGAATTCGGCGATGGAATCGGTCGAGATGACGAGACGCAGGTTGCCCTCCTGGCGGGGATCCTTAATGCCGGTGGCGTCGACGCCGTCGAAGGTCCAGTTGTTGTCATCGCGCGGGCGGCCGAAGAAGCGTATCGAGTTCTGGTTCCCTTCGCCGACGTTAACCGCCCCGGGCGCAAGAGCCATCAGTGACGCCCAATGCCGCCCGTTGAGCGGGATGTTCTTAATCTGCTGTTCGCCAATCACGGTCCCGATTTCGGCGTTCTTTTGTTCGAGCGGCGTTGCGTCAGCGACGATTTCAATCGACGTGGCAACGGCGCCGACGGTGAGTTGAGCGTCGAGGGTCCGGGACTGGCCGACACCGAGAGCGACCTGCTCAAACTTCGAAGTGTTGAAACCGGGTTTTGAAATGGAAATTGTGTAGATGCCGACAGGGAGGCCGGGAAGTTGATAGGCCCCACTCTGTGAGGTGGTTGTTTGCCGGCTGAAGCCGGTAGCGGCGGATTTGACGGCGACGATGGCGGCGTCAATGTAAGCGCTGGAGGGGTCGGAAACGGTTCCGGAAAGCGTGGCGCGGTCGACTTGGGCCGATAAGGACGCGGCGAGGCATAGCGCTAGCGCTAGCGATTTAGAGACAGGAAGCATATCTGCATTCAGGGTATTGGCCGGGCGAATACAGCTTCTTGTCAAAAAGATTGCAATTTGATGAATTAAGATCACCGCCATACGAATCTTCAGAAAGGTCTAATCGGCCGGAGCCTCAACGTCGATCAGCCGACCGCCGCGCTACTTGCGGACCTCAAGCAGCGCGGGAGTCATCTTCAGGTTCGTGTTTGGACGCCTGCGGATGTCGCAAGGGCTTGACGGCCAGGACGTTGCCGGTGAGGTGCACCGGCAAATCCTGGCGTAGCGATTATCAGAAAGTCAGCCGTAGACCGAACCGGAACTTGCGTTCCCCTTCGGCCGAGGTGATGGCCATGAAGTTGTTGGCGTTGGTGATCCCGCCGGCGGCATCGATGGTCGCGCTGCTGACGTTGGCGGCCGGGTTGCCGAACCGGGGCGTGTTCGTGAAGTTGAAAGCTTCGGCCTTGAACTGCAACATGAAACGCTCGGTGAATTTGAAGTCCTTGAACATCGCCAGATCGGCCTTCTGGAATCCAGGCCCGCGGACGGCGTTGCGGCCCATGGCGCCGAAGCGGAAACTGGTCGAGGCGCGCTGGAAATTAGGATCGCGGAAGGAGTTCACCGAGTAATACTCCGTACCGGGTCCGACGCCGCCGATCTTGACCAGTTCGCCGATCTGATCGGCCGTCTGGCTGGAACCGGGAGCGTTGAGCGAGGTGGTCGCGGCGGAAACCGTGAAGGGCGTGCCGCTGTAGGAGCTGTAGACGCCGTTGAGGCGCCAGCCGCCAGTGATCTTGTCGGCGAGGCCGCTCATCCCCAGGGCCTTGCCTTTGCCGATGGGCAACTCGTACACCCAGCTCATGATGAACATGTGGGTGCGGTCGTAACCGGCGAGCGCGCGGTTGCGGTCCAGTTGGCTTTCCAGGTTCGTCAGCGGCAGGCCGGCCCAGCCGTCTTCATCGCTCATATTGATGGACTTGGACCAGGTATAGGCGCCCTTCAGGAAGAGGCCTTTGGACATGCTCTTGTTGAGGGCCATTTGGAGCGAGTGATAGTTCGAGTTGGCCCATCCGTCCCACATCAGCGCTTCGATAAGGCGGTTCTGGGTGCGAACCAATGGGCGGCCCTGCGGACCGCTGCCGATTGGCGCCGCGTTGATGTCGCGGTCGAGGAACTGGCGGACGGTCTGGTTGCCGACGTAGCCGAGAGAAGCGATCGTCTCACCAGGGAGGCGGCGCTCCAAGGTGTAGTTCCAGCTTTGAATGTAGCCGCGGTGAATGAGTCCGCCCCACGGACTGCGGGGGCCCATGTTTACAGTGGGAGGGAGCGGAACGGAGCCGGAGCTGATGTCGGGCGTGGGAACGTCGGGGATGCCGCGGGTCAGCGTGCCGTAGTAGCCGAACTGCGTGGGAGCGACCCAACTGGAGGCGATGGTGGCGGGATACAGGCCGCGCAGGGGGCGCGAGAGGACCATGGGGTTATAGCTGACGCTATACCCGGCGCGCATCACGGTCTTGTCGTCCATCCGGTAAGCGAAACCAAGGCGGGGAGCAAAGAGCTTCTTGGAAACGGACATTCCGTTGTCCTGAGGAATGTTGCCCACGCCGCCGATCGTGACGATATTGGTGTTGGGGTCCCAGCGCTCGATGCCGCGTCCATTACCGCGGCTCATGAGGGGATAGAACTCGTAGCGCACGCCGAGGTTGAGAGTGAGCTTGCGATTGACCTGCCAGCGGTCGCGGAAGTACAGGCCGTGCTGCCATTCCTGGGTCAACATGTCGAAGAACTGAATCGATTTGCCGGCGCTGCCGAGGATGTCCAGGAGTCCGGCGGCGTAGATGTTGTTGACGCGTGATATCTGGCCTTGAAGGACCGTAGCGTTGCCGGTTGGCGAGAGATTGCCGCGCGGATTGGCGATCTCGGGCTGCCAGTGGTTCAAAGCGTGGCGGATCATGTCGACGCCCCAACGGAATTCGTGGGCGCCGCGAACTTTGGAGAAGTTCAT
>Ga0105047_10003320_pt1 | contig 28358 bp, 43 predicted proteins | sample MAT04_FD_78384 | JGI IMG/M metagenome (GOLD analysis project Ga0105047, IMG submission 78384) | Freshwater microbial communities from Lake Fryxell liftoff mats and glacier meltwater in Antarctica - MAT-04 (megahit assembly) | ecosystem: Environmental > Aquatic > Freshwater > Ice > Liftoff... | reverse complement strand
TACTTAACATCCATTGTTAAACCCTCATCTTCACCAGGTATTAACTTATTAACAAGTAGAACAAGATATTTTATAAATGGTACCATAATTATTGTATTTGATATATTAAATATAGTATGAGCATTTGCAATTTGTCTTGTTATATCCATATTTCCACTTGGTGACATACTTTGTACAACTTGTATTAATGGATTTATTAATGGAATAAAAATCAACGTACCAAATATATTGAAAAACAAATGTATAAGAGCTGCTTTTTTTGCTGTCTTAGATGTCCCTATACTTGATAATAAAGCTGTTATACATGTACCTATATTATTACCGAATAGAATTGGAACCGCTGCTCCAAGAGGGAGTGCTCCTGTAGAGGCTAATGCTACTAATATACCTGTAGATGCAGATGAACTTTGGATTACTGCGGTCATCATCGCACCTGTTAAAATGCCTAAGAAAGTATTCCCTTCAAGTTTCATTATTAAAGTTGCAAAAGCTGGGGACTCACTTAGAGGTGACATAGTATCTTTCATTAATTCCATCCCTAAAAAAAGAATACCAAAGCCTAATATAATATTTCCTATTTCTCTACCTTTTTTTCCTTTTGAAAATATTATTGTTAAAGAACCTATTCCTAAAAATATCGGTATTATATTATCAAGCTTAAATGCAATTAACTGAGCAGTTATAGTAGTTCCAATATTAGCTCCCATAATTACTGCAGCCGCTTGATATAAGTTCATAAGGCCCGCATTGACAAAACCTACTACCATAACCGTAGTAGCGCTACTGCTCTGTATAACAGCTGTTATGGCAGCTCCTGTGGCTACTCCTTTTATTGGATTGGATGTTATTTTTTCAAAGATCTTTTTAAGTTTTTCACCAGACGTATTTGCTAAACCATCGCCCATCATTTTCATTCCATATAGGAATAATCCAAGCCCTCCAAAAAGGCCTATTATCATATTTACAAAATTCATAAAATCCCTCCGTATTTTCAGGTATTATAAGTATTTCACTTCTATATAAATAATACTATAATTCAACCTATATGTTAGGTAATCGATGATATATTTAACATAAACTTTAAAATTCTTAACATAAACATAACATAAAAAGTCTTTACTTTTACACTATATAAGTTAATTAAAATAAAAGAAGGAATACACACTTATTAATAAGTGTGTATTCCTTCTTACTAGCAATATTATTATCTCTTTGAGAACTGAGATGCTTTTCTTGCTTTTTTAAGACCGTATTTCTTTCTTTCCTTCATTCTTGGATCTCTTGTTAAAAAACCTGCTTTTTTAAGTTCTGGTCTTAAAGTTTCGTCAGCTTTTAAAAGTGATCTAGAAATTCCGTGTCTTATTGCTCCGGCTTGACCTGTATATCCACCGCCGTGTACATTTACCAATATATCGAATTTATCTTTAGTTCCAGTTAACACTAGTGGTTGGTTAACTATAAGCATTAAAGTTTCTAATCCGAAATAATTTTCTATATTTCTTTTATTTATAACAATTTTACCTTCGCCAGGTACAAGTCTAACTCTCGCAACTGATTTCTTTCTTCTTCCTGTTCCTATATATTGAACTTTTGCCATTATATTTACTCCCTCCTAACCTGATTAGTATTTAAGCATTAATGTTTCTGGATTTTGTGCCTGGTTTTTATGTTCTGGTCCTCTGTAAACAGTCATTTTCTTAATTGTTTGACGACCTAATGGACCCTTTGGAAGCATTCTTCTTACTGCCTCTTCAAAAATAAACTCAGGTTTTTTAACTATTGCAATTCTATATGGAACTTCTTTTAATCCACCTGGATAAAAAGAGTGATGTCTTAACATTTTTTGGTCTAATTTCTTACCAGTTAAAACTATCTTATCAGCATTTATTACAATTACATAGTCACCAGTATCCACATGTGGTGTAAATGTTGGTTTATGTTTCCCTCTTAATATTGATGCTATTTGACTAGCTGCTCTTCCTAAAACTTTTCCTTCTACGTCTACAACGAACCATTTTCTTTCTACTTCTAGTGGTTTTGCTAAGTATGATTTCATTATTTTCCCTCCCTGAACTTTTAACAATTGAATTTCTATGCTAAAGACCCGGGGCTAGTGGATCTTATTACACGATAATATATACAAACATTAATAAGTATAATACATTCTACCGGGTGTGTCAATGCTTTTACACAGGTTATTGCAATTATTAGAGTTTTTATTTTAATAAAAAACTTCTTCTAAGCATAATCCACCAGGTGGAACGGATTTTCCAGCCCTTGCTCTTTCTTTTGACACAATTATATCTTTAATTTCATTAGGTTTAATCTTTCCTTCTCCTACACGAACTAGTGCTCCAACAATTATTCTAACCATATTATAAAGAAATCCATCAGCTGCAATATATATTTTTATAAGATCTTCTTTCTTTACAATTTCTAGCTTTGTTATAGTTCGTACCGAGGTTTTTACGGAGCTGCCTAGATTTTTAAATGCAGAAAAATCATGCGTGCCTATAAAATATTCTGCAGCTATTTTCATAGCTTCTATATCCAATATTACTTTGTGATGATATAAATAATTACGTCCTACCGCAACAGGCTCATACCTATTAATTATAGTGTAACTATAAAGCTTTCCTGTACTATTATACCTTGAATGAAACTCACAAGGAACCTCAAAAGCATGTAAAATCACAATATCTAGGGGAAGTTTACTATTAATAGCTCCTGTGAATTTTTCCACAGGTATTTTACTATCAGTATAAAAATTACCCGTATACCCTTTTGCATGAACTCCAGCATCTGTTCTGCTAGAACCTGTAATTTGAGTTTTTTCACCCGTAATCGCTTCAATAGCACTCTCAACTTTTTCTTGAATCGTCATTATATTCTTTTGTCTCTGCCATCCTGCATAATTTGTTCCATCATATTCTATTATAATCTTTATATTTCTCACCGCTTCACACCCTTTTCTATTTATATATTTACAGAAATTTATGTTCTGCTAATAATAGTAACAACAAATAAAAGTGTAAAAACGAAACTTGCTATATAATCTTTTCTAGTTATTTTTAATTGTTTCATTCTAGTTCTTCCTTCTCCACCTTTATAACATCTTGATTCCATAGCCATTGCCAATTCATCAGCTCGCCTAAAAGAACTTATAAATAATGGTACTAAAATAGGAATTAAACTTTTAGCTCTACTAATCAAATTTCCAGATTCAAAATCGGCACCTCTTGCCATCTGTGCTTTCATGATTTTATCGGTTTCATCCATAAGGGTTGGAATGAATCTTAATGCAATAGTCATCATCATTGCGAGCTCATGCGCTGGCACCCCAATCTTTTTAAATGGGTTTAGAAGCTTTTCTATGCCATCAGTTAACTCTATGGGTGACGTGGTAAGTGTTAGTATTGATGTTCCCATAATTAAAAACACTAATCTAATTATCATAAAGGCTGCAATTAGTAAGCCTTCTTTATATATATTTATAAACGCAAAGTGAAAAATTGCTGGTTCTTTTCCGGGAGTCATAAAAATGTTTAGTACTGCTGTAATAAGTAATAAGACTAAAATTGGCTTTAATCCATTATAAATATACTTAAAAGACAAATTAGCTATTAGAATAGTTCCTACTAAAAATATGACTACAAATAAATAGCCTTCAAAATTATTCACTAAAAACAGATCAACTATAAACAAAAGAGATATTAATATTTTCAATCTTGGATCTAACTTATGTACAAAAGACTCCCCTGGTATATATTGACCTATTGTAATATCTTTGATCATAAAAATTCCTCCAATGTGTTGTAAAAATCACACATTACTGTTTTATATATAATAAACTTATTAAGATGAAAAATTATACTAGCTCTTTTTTAATATTCTAAGCAATTCTTGTTTAGCTTTTTCTACCGTAAATATATCCTGAGATATCTTGAACCCTTTACTGCGTAATTCTCTAATTAAATATGTTACCTGCGGTACTGCAAGCCCTACTCTTTCTAATGTATCAATTTGTTTGAATATTTTTTCTGGGGTTCCGTCTAAAATACAAGTACCACAGTCCATTACTATAATCCTATTTGCAACCTTAGCCACATCTTCCATACTATGGGATACTAAAATTATAGTGATATTACCTTCTTTGTATAGCTCAACAATTTTACCAAGAATATCATCTCTTCCTTTTGGATCCAGGCCTGCAGTTGGTTCATCTAAAATTAAAACACTTGGCTCCATAGCCACTACACCTGCAATAGCTACTCTTCTCTTTTGACCACCACTTATTTCAAAAGGTGATTTATCTTTAAATTGTTCATAGTCCATTCCAACAATTTTCATAGCTCTACGGACTCTCTTATTTATCTCATCATTATCCAGACCCAAATTTCGTGGTCCAAAAGCAATGTCTTTTTCAATAGTTTCTTCAAAAAGTTGATATTCAGGATACTGAAACACTAATCCAACTTTTTTCCTTAGATTTGTCAATTTCACATTTTTCTTAGTTATATCTAATTCGTCTATTAATATACTTCCTGATGTTGGTTTTAATAATCCGTTTATATGTTGTATTAATGTGGATTTTCCTGATCCCGTATGCCCAATAAGTGCTACAAATTCCCCTTGTTTTATTTCTAAGGATACGTTATCTATAGCTTTTTTTTCAAAAGGAGTTTTTGGCATATATATATGTATTAAATTTTCTATTTTAATTGACATAATGCATTCACCATCTCATTTATAGTTAGTATATCTGATGCTATATTAATACCACTTTGTTTAAGTTCATAGGCGAGTTCTGTTACCTGTGGAACATCTAAACCTATTTTTTTCATAACAGCAACATTTCTAAATATCTCTTTAGGTTTTCCATTCATTACAATTTTACCACTATCCATAACTACAATTCTGTCTGCTTCTACTGCTTCTTCCATATTATGAGTTATTAAAATTATTGTTATACCATACTTTTTGTTTATTTCTTTTATGGCTCGAATAACTTCTTTTCTCCCAAATGGATCCAGCATTGCTGTTGGTTCATCAAAAACAATACACTTAGGCATCATAGCAAGAATACCTGCTATAGCTACTCTTTGTTTTTGGCCCCCAGAAAGTAAATGTGGAGCATGCTTTCTATATTCGTACATTCCAACATTTTTTAATGATTCGTCAACTCTTCTTCTTATTTCTTTAGGATCTAGGCCCAAGTTTTCAGGTCCAAATGCTACATCTTCTTCTACAATGGTGGCAACAATTTGGTTGTCTGGATTTTGAAATACCATTCCAGCTACATTCCTAATGTTCCATAAATTACTTTCTACAGAAGTTTGTAATCCATCTACATATATTTGCCCTTGAGTAGGTATTAATAGTGCATTTATATGTTTAGCAAAGGTTGATTTACCTGAGCCATTATGGCCGAGTACTACTAAAAACTCACCCTTGTTAACCTCTAAATTTAATCCATCTATGGCTAATTTAGGCTGCTCATTTTCACTTTGAGGGTACTTATAAACAAGATCATTACATACAACCATTTTTTCACCCATAAGTGTCACTCCCTACATGTATAAATATTTATAAGAAAATGGGGACTAAGTTTAATTTCACTTAATCCCCTTTGTCCAAACTATACTAATTCTATTATGCTCATCTCTGCTGCGTCGCCTCTTCTTGGACCCATTTTCATTATTCTAGTATATCCGCCGTTTCTCTCAGCGTATTTTGGTGCAATATTATCAAACAAATCTTTAACTACGCTTTCTTCAGTAATGAATGAAAGTGCTTGTCTTCTAGCATGAAGATCTCCTCTTTTTCCAAGAGTTATCATTCTTTCAGCAAATTTTCTAGTTTCTTTTGCTCTAGTTACCGTAGTCTCAATTTTTCCGTATTTCAACAAATTAGTTGCAAGACTTCTAAACATTGCGATTCTTTGATCAGTAGAACGTCCTAATTTACGATACATTGCCATGTGTTTTCCTCCTTACTCCTCGCTTAGCTTTAAGTTCAAGCTCAATGCTTGAAGTTTTTGTTCAACTTCTTCAAGTGATTTTTTACCTAAATTCCTGACCTTCATCATATCATCCATTGATCTCTCTGTTAGTTCTTGAACTGTATTAATTCCAGCTCTTTTTAAGCAATTATAGCTTCTAACAGAAAGGTCTAATTCTTCAATAGTCATTTCAAGAACTTTTTCTTTCTTATCTTCTTCTTTTTCAACCATTATTTCAACATCATCAGCATGATCTGTTAATGTCATAAATAGCTTAAAGTGTTCAATAAGTATTTTAGCCGATAAACCAATAGCTTCATCTGGTCTAATTGTTCCATTAGTCCAAATTTCAATAGTTAATTTATCATAATCTGTAATTTGGCCTACTCTAGTGTTTTCTACAGCAAAATTTACTCTTTTAACTGGAGTATAGATTGAATCTACTGGTATTGTAGCAATTGGCAATTCATCTGTCTTATTTTTAGTCATAGACACATATCCTCTACCTTTGTTAACAGTTAGTTCCATATATAGTTTGGCACCATCATCTAATGTTGCTATATGTAAATCATTGTTAACAACCTCTATATCACCATCAGTTTTAATATCTGCTCCAGTAACTTCTCCTGGTCCTTTAGCATCAATATAAATTGTTCTAGGACCTTCTCCAGTCATTTTCAATGCTAAGCTTTTGATGTTTAGAATTAATTCTGTAACATCTTCTTTAACACCTTTAACTGTGGAAAATTCATGAAGTACTGTATCAATTTTAACTGCACTTGTAGCAACTCCAGGTAATGAAGAAAGAAGAATCCTTCTTAAAGCATTACCTAAAGTTATACCATAACCTCTTTCCAATGGTTCAATTATAAACTTACCATAAGAGTCATCTTCAGCTGTTTCTACACATTCTATTTTTGGCTTTTCTATTTCTAACATACTAAAACCCTCCTCGTTTTTAATTGGCAACTTATTATGAGGGCAACTGATTCTATATTAATGACTATTTGCTGTATAACTCGACGATTAATGTCTCGTTAACAGGAACATCTATATCTTCCCTAGTTGGTAGTGCTATAACTTTTCCTTCAAATTTCTCTAAGTTAGCTTCTAACCAATTTGGTAAAGTTTTAGGATTTTCAGCGAAAACCTTAAACTTCTCAGTAGCTCTGCTTTTTTCACATGCAGATACTACTTCATTTGCAGTTAAGCTGTAAGAAGGAATATCTACCTTTTTACCGTCAACTAAGAAATGTCCGTGAGTTACTAGTTGCCTAGCTTCTTGTCTTGAATTTCCGTAACCTAATCTATAAACTACGTTATCAAGTCTCACTTCTAGAAGTTTTAGTAGGTTTTCACCTGTTATTCCTCTTAACTTGTCAGCCTTAACATAGTATTTTCTAAATTGGCTTTCAAGTATTCCATATATTCTCTTAGCTTTTTGTTTTTCTCTTAATTGTAATCCGTAGTTAGACATTTTTTTCTTACTCTGTCCGTGTTGTCCCGGTGCATAGCCTCTTCTTGCAAATGCACATTTATCTGTAAAGCATCTATCACCCTTAAGGTTTAGCTTCATACCTTCTCTTCTGCAAAGTCTACAAGTAGCTCCAGTATATCTTGCCATTCAAATTACACCTCCTGTTTACTATACTCTTAATTAGTATACTCTTAATTATTAGACTCTTCTTCTTTTTGGTGGTCTACATCCGTTATGTGGAATTGGAGTAACGTCTTTGATTAATGTAATTTCTAATCCAGCCGCTTGAAGTGATCTAATTGCCGCTTCTCTACCTGCTCCTGGTCCTTTAACGAATACATCAACACTCTTTAAGCCGTGCTCCATAGCTGCTTTTGTAGCAGCTTCTGCTGCCATTTGAGCTGCAAAAGGAGTACTTTTTCTTGATCCTCTAAAACCTAATCCACCTGCACTAGACCAAGATAAAGCATTTCCAGCTACATCTGTAAGTGTAACGATGGAATTATTAAAAGTAGACTTTATGTGTGCACAACCGTGCTCAACATTTTTTCTCTCTTTTTTTCTTCTACTTCGTTTAACTTTTTGAGCCATTTTATTCCCTCCTTACTATTTCTTTTTGCCCGCCATTGTTTTCTTAGGGCCTTTTCTTGTTCTTGCATTAGTTTTAGTTTTTTGTCCTCTTACTGGAAGACCTCTTCTGTGTCTTATTCCTCTATAACATCCAACTTCCATCAATCTTTTTATATCTAATGCAACTTTTCTTCTTAAGTCACCCTCAATTATAAAGTTTTTGGTGATGTATGTTCTTAATTCATTAACTTCTTCTTCAGTCAAGTCTTTAACTCTAGTATCAGGATTTACTCCTGTTGCTTTAATTATTCCTTGTGATTTTGGTAATCCAATACCAAAGATATATGTTAAACCTATTTCTATTCGTTTTTCTCTTGGTAGGTCAATACCTGCTATTCTTGCCATTTACTGTTTACACCTCCTAGATACTTGTTGTTATATCTTATCACATCTATACCTTATAAAACGACTTGATGCGATTTATTAATAATATATTAATTTTTACATTTAATAATTAACACCATTTGTATATAAAACCTATTAGCCTTGTTTTTGTTTATGCTTAGGATTTTCACAGATAACCATTACTCGTCCTTTTCTTTTAATAATCTTGCATTTTTCACACATAGGTTTAACTGATGGTCTTACTTTCATAGCAAACCCTCCTTCTTACTTATCTCTCCAAGTTATTCTCCCACGGGTCAAATCGTATGGAGAAAGCTCTACTGTAACCTTATCACCTGGTAGTATTCGTATAAAATTCATTCTTAACTTACCTGAAATATGAGCTAATATTTTATGCCCACTCTCAAGCTCAACTTGAAATATTGCATTAGGCAAAGTTTCTACTACTACACCTTGCATTTCAATTATATCATCTTTTGACATAAGGTAATCAAACCTCCTTACCATTATCTGCAGATTGCAAAAATATTTTAATTTTTGAATTTGTAACCTCTTTTTTAGATAAGATTAAATCTCTAATTTCTTCAGCTACTGTATCAGTAAAATTTAGATGTTTAACCTTCTTTTTTTTAGGTTTATCAATCTTTCTTAAATCTCCATCAGAAATATACACATATTCCTTATTTAACATACTTATTACAATAAATTTTTTGTGCATATCTCTTCCCGCTTTAGAATATGCTACCTTACCTAAAAGGCTATTATCGTCCAAATCATTCACCTCTATTAGTTCAATGTTAATATCTCAGGACCATTTTCTATGATAGCAACAGTATTTTCATAATGTGCAGATAAACTGCCATCTTTTGTTACTACCGTCCATCTATTAGACTTTACTTTGACATAATGCTTTCCTATATTTATCATAGGTTCAATTGCAAGTACCATACCATTAACTAACTTAGGACCTCTGCTTGGAGCCCCATAATTAGGAACCTCTGGATCTTCATGCATTGACTTACCAATTCCATGACCTACAAAATCCCTAACTACAGAATATCCATGCTCCTGCGCATAACACTGAATTGCAGACGATATATCTGATATCCTATTCCCGATTATAGCTTTTTCAAAGCCCTTAAAAAAACTGTCTTTAGTGACTTCAATGAGCATTGCAGCTTCATTAGATACTTTTCCTACTGGAAAAGTTCTAGCAGCATCCCCATGATAGCCATTTAATATGGCACCACAATCTATGCTAATTATATCTCCTTCAAGTAAAATCCGATTAGTCGGAATTCCATGAACCACTTCATCATTAACAGATGTACATATGGAAGCTGGAAATCCACAATAACCTTTAAAAGATGGTTTAGCACCTTGCTTTATTATGAACTCTTCAGCTAATTTATCTATTTCTGCAGTGGTTATACCAGGTTTTATTACTCCTTCAATTAATGTAAGAGTTTCAGCAACCACTTTACCTGCATTTCTCATATATTGAATTTCCATATCACTTTTTATGTTTATCACTTTTCTATCTCTCCTAAGATACTACAGATGCTTTCAAACACACTATTAATTGCTTGTGTTCCATCAACTACTGATAATGAGTTTTTGTCACCATAGTACTTTATAAGTGGCTGGGTCTGAGATTCATATATGTCTAACCGTTCACTAACGGTATCTTTACTGTCATCAGCTCTTTGTATAAGAGCCGATCCACATAAATTACATTTTCCGACCATTTCTGGTGGATTAAATGTAATGTGATAGCTAGCACCACAGTTAAGACAAACTCTTCGACCAGTCATTCTATTGAGAATAAATTCTCTAGGAACCTTTATTAATAATGCTGTATCAAGATAGTCACCTTTTTCTTTTAGTAATGTTTCTAAGGCTTCTGCTTGAATAACAGTTCTAGGATAGCCATCTAGTAAAAATCCATTTTTACAATCTTCATTATCTAACCTATCCCTTATTATATCTATAGTCAATTCATCAGGAACTAAATGTCCCTTATCAATATGTTTCTTAGCTTCGATTCCAAGGGGGGTTTTTTCAGAAATATTCTTTCTGAATATATCCCCAGTTGATACATGTGGTATGGAGAATTTATTACTTATGGATTTTGCTTGCGTTCCTTTTCCGGCTCCCGGAGGACCTAACAAGATTATTCTCATAGTATCATCTCCTGGTATTAATTTATCTAAGGAATCCATGGTAATGACGCATTACTAATTGTGATTCAAGTTGTCTTAACGTCTCAAGAGCAACATTTACCAATATTAGTAACATTGTACCACCAAAGTATATTCCCTTAAAGTTAGTAGCTCCCTCTATAATAATAGGGAAGATTGCTATAACAGCCGCAAAAGTTCCTCCAAGTATTGAAATCTTAGTCAATACCATGTCGATATAATTTGCTGTATTCTCGCCTGGTCTAATACCTGGGATAAATCCTGATGATTTATGCATGTTTTCTGCCATTTCATCTGGCTTAAATGTTACCTGAGTATAAAACCATGTAAAGAATACTACTAACACAAAATACACCGTAGCGTATTTCCAACTATTCCTTTCAAAAATGCTCCAAGGACTTCCTACAATGAATTTTGCAAGTGAAGATGTCGGTTTAAGTTGCGCTATTGTTTCTGGAAATGTCATTACTGACATTGCGAAAATTATACCGATAACTCCAGACCCATTTACATTGATTGGAATATGTGTTGATTGACCTTTAAACGTTTTGTTCCCAACTGATTTTCCAGCATATTGAACAGGAATTCTTCTTTCTGCTAAACTTGCTATAACTACTGCTACTAATAATGCTACAGCTACTATAATAAACATTATAACCTCTACAAAATTCACGGTTCCTGCCTTTTGAAGTCCAGAAATTTTATACACTAGTCCAGGTAGGCCTGATATAATATTAATAAAAATTATTAATGAAACACCATTTCCTATACCTTTTCCTGTGATTTGCTCCCCTATCCACACCAAAAATGTTGATGCAGTTGTCATCGTTAGTATAACTACAAATATGGTTAAACTAGAATTACTTGAAAATGCTCCAGTACCTGAGATAATTGCATACATACCAAAAGCTTGCAGTGCTCCAAGCACTATTGAAGCATATCTTGTATAATCCTGTATCCTCTTACGCCCTTCAAGACCCTCTTTAGATAGTTGCTCTAAGTAAGGAATAGCAATTACAAGTAATTGCATTATGATAGATGCATTTATGTATGGGCCTACACCCATAGCAAAAATACTAAACTTACCAAATGCACCACCTGAAAGCATATCATAAAAACTAAATAATGTTCCTCCATTACTAGTTAAATCTAAAAGTTTGCTAGCATCTACACCAGGAACAGGAATGAATATACCCATCCTAATAATAGCAACCATAAGTAGTGTGAATATCATACGTTTTCTTAAATCAGGGATTTTCCAGGCATTGCGTAGGGTTGATAACATTTATATCACCTCAACTTTTCCTCCAGCCGCCTCTATTTTTTCAGCTGCCGCTTTAGAGAATTTTGTTGCACTTACAGTTAAACTTTTTTCTAAGTTACCATTCCCAAGTATTTTAACCCCGTCATATATTTTCCTTATGACTCTTCTCTCTATTAACAGTGCTGGTGTAATTTCTGTACCATTTTCGAAAATATTAAGTCTATCTACATTTATACAAGCATATTCTTTTGCAAAAATATTATTGAATCCTCTTTTAGGTAATCTTCTGTATAAAGGCATTTGACCTCCTTCGAATCCTGGTCTTGTTCCGCCACCTGATCTAGAGTTTTGTCCGTCTTGACCTCTTCCTGCAGTTTTACCCCAGCCTGTAGCAGTACCTCTACCGACTCTTTTAGGAGATTTCTTTGAACCCTCTGCAGGTCTTAAATCTTGAAGTTTCATGTAAACACCTCCTCGTTTTAAACTTCTTCTACTTTTAATAGATATATAACTTTGTTAATCATACCTCTGATTTGAGGAGTTTCCTCGTGCTCAACACTTTTTCTAATTTTTCTTAATCCTAGAGAATTACAAGTAGCAATGTGTTCTTTTTTTCTACCTATTAAGCTCTTAACCAATGTTAGTTTTACTTTAGCCAAGGTTTTCCCCTCCTATCTTAATATTTCTTCTACGGTCTTGCCTCTTAATTTAGCTACATCTTCAGCTGTTCTTAATCTAGCTAACCCATCAATAGTAGCATTAACCACATTTCTTGCATTACTAGAACCTAAAGATTTAGCTCTAACATCTTTTAATCCTGATAATTCTAGAACTGCTCTAACTGGTCCACCAGCTAAAACTCCTGTACCTTCTGCACCAGGCATTATGTGTATAACTGAAGTCCCAAATTTACCATCAATAGTATGAGGAATTGTTGTTCCAACCATAGCTACTGTTACTAAATTCTTCTTAGCATCTTCTATTCCTTTTCTAATTGCTTCTGGAATTTCTACAGATTTACCCATGCCAACGCCAACGTGTCCGTTTTCGTCTCCAACAACAACTAATGCGCTGAATCTGAAGTTTCTTCCACCTTTAACAACCTTAGCAACTCTGTTTATATTAACTACTTTTTCTTTAAGATCTAATGTGCTAGGATCTATCTTCATGTGTTTCCCTCCTTTTCTTAGAATTTGAGTCCAGCTTCTCTTGCGCCTTCAGCCAGGTTTTGTACTCTACCGTGGTATACATATCCACCTCTGTCGAATACTACTTCATCTATTCCTTTTTCAAGTGCTCTTTCAGCAATCATTTTTCCTACTAATTTAGCTGCTTCTTTATTACTTCCTAATTTTTCTTCATAAGCTTTATCTACGCTTGAAGCAGAAACTAATGTGATTTGAGCAACATCATCTATTACTTGAGCATATATGTTCTTTGCACTTCTATATACGGCTAATCTAGGTGTTTCAGCTGTACCAGAAATCTTTTTACGTACTCTAAGATGACGCATAACCCTTGCCTTTTGTCTATCTTTTTTCTTGAACAAATCATTCACTCCTTCCTACTTTATTTCCCTGTTTTACCTTCCTTACGTCTAACAACTTCATCAGAATATCTGATTCCTTTGCCTTTGTAAGGTTCTGGTTTTCTCCAAGTTCTTATTTCTGCTGCAACAGCACCAACTAATTGTTTATCAATACCTTTTACTATTATTTTGTTAGCATCAGGTAATTCAAATTGGATTCCTGCAACTGCATCTATTTCAACTGGATGTGAATATCCAAGATTTAATGTTATTTTAGATCCTTTTAATTGAGCTCTGTAACCAACACCAACTAACTCAAGAGTTTTTTGGTATCCCTCTGTAACGCCAATAACCATATTGTTTATTAATGATCTTGTAAGTCCATGAAGAGCTCTATGCTCTTTTACATCGCTTGGTCTTGTAACTACCAAAGTATTGTCTTCTATAGCTATATTCATTTTAACACTCATATTCTGAGTTAACTCGCCTTTTGGTCCTTTTACATTCACAACATTTGTTGGTGAAACTGTAACAGTTACGCCATTAGGTATAGCTACTGGAAGTCTTCCGATTCTTGACATACTTACACCTCCTGTATTGTTTTTAGACACCTATCAATTATTCATTGCCGCGCCTTTTATATTCTTTTTAAGTACTAACCAATTTAGAATAATTTATTCCCTATATACTTTATATATATATATCTTTTTTTGATTTTCCTTAAATTATATATCATTACTATGTACATAACAAAGCGATTCGTTATGTCTTAGAATTACTATACTACCAAATATAACAAATAACTTCTCCGCCTAGTCCTAATTTTCTAGCATCTCTATCTGCTACTAATCCCTTTGAAGTTGATATTATAGCAACTCCAAGTCCGTTCAATACTCTAGGAACATCTTCATTTTTAGAATAAACTCTTAGACCCGGTTTAGATATTCTCTTAAGTCCAGTGATAACTCTTTCCTTGTTTTGACCATATTTCATTGCAAGTCTCATCATAGGAACAACACCATCATTATACTCTTCAATGTTTTTAAGATATCCTTCTTGAAGCAATATATTTGCAATTTCCTTCTTTATAGTTGAAGAAGGTACTTCTACTATTTCGTGTCTAACAACATTAGCATTTCTTATACGTGTTAGTAAATCTGCGATTGGGTCAGTCATAACCATTTTTCGTGCCTCCTTTCATTAGAATGTTCTAATTACCAACTTGCTTTTCTGCAACCAGGAATTTCTCCCTTGTGTGCAAGTTCTCTAAAACAGATACGGCATATACCAAATTTTTGTAATACAGAATGCGGTCTTCCACAAAGTCTGCATCTTGTATAAGCTCTAGATGAAAATTTAGGTTCTTTTTTCCACTTTTCTATTAATGCCTTACGTGCCATATGTTTCCCTCCTTATTATTGAGCAAATGGCATTCCAAGGAATCTTAATAGCTCTCTTGCTTCCTCGTCTGTCTTTGCAGTAGTAACGAATATTATATCCATTCCTCTTATTTTATCAATTTTATCATATTCTATTTCAGGGAATATAAGTTGTTCTTTAACGCCTATAGCATAGTTTCCTCTTCCGTCAAATGCTTTAGAAGAAGCTCCTCTAAAATCTCTAACTCTAGGCAATGCAACATTCATTAATTTATCAGCAAATTCAAACATTTGCGATTTTCTTAATGTAACTTTACAACCTATTGGCATATTTTCTCTTAATTTAAAGTTAGCTATAGATTTCTTTGCTCTTGTTATAACTGGCTTTTGGCCTGCTATAATTTGCATATCACTAACAGCTGAATCTAAAACTTTAGAATTGTCTTTAGCTTCGCCAACTCCCATATTTAAAACGATCTTTTCAAGCCTTGGTACTTCCATTACGTTTTTATAACCGAATTTTTCCATTAAAGCTTGAACTACTTCGTTTTCGTATTTTTCTTGTAGCCTTGAACTCATATGTTAAACCTCCTTTCAGAAATTAAAATGTTTCTCCACATTTTTTACAAACTCTAACCTTAGTTCCATCATCTAAAATTTTACTATTTATTCTTGTTACATTTTTGCATTTTGTACAATATAACATAACTTTTGCAGAATTTATAGCTGCTTCTCTATGAATTATTCCACCTTGCATGCTTTGTTTGCTTGGTTTTTGATGTTTTGTAACCACGCTAACATCTTTCACTAAAACTCTTCCAGTTTTAGGATATACAGCTAAGACTTCGCTTATTTTACCTTTATCTTTACCAGAAATAACCATTACTGAATCTTTCTTTCTTACGTGCACTTTTTTAACTGCCATGTTAGACACCTCCTATCTTATAAAACTTCAGGCGCTAGTGATAAGATCTTACTGAAGTCTTTATCCCTTAACTCCCTTGCAACAGGTCCGAATATACGAGTACCTTTTGGGGTTTTGTCATCTTTTATAATAACAGCTGCATTATCATCAAACTTGACATATGATCCATCCGCTCTTCTTAAACCTTTAGCAGATCTAACTATAACTGCCTTAACAACTTCACCTTTTTTAACAACTCCACCTGGTGTTGCACTTTTTACGCTGGCAACTATTGTATCACTGATGTTTCCCCATTTTCTATGGGAACCACCCAATACTCTAATACACATAATTTCTTTTGCACCAGAATTATCTGCAACTTTTAGCTTTGTTTGCTGTTGTATCATATCAAATACCCTCCTTTCAGTCCTTAAACTGAAATATTATTTAGCTTTTTCAACTATTCCAGTAATTCTCCATCTTTTATCTTTAGATAGTGGTCTAGTTTCCATGATTGAAACTTTATCGTTAATTTGTGCTTCATTATTTTCATCATGAGCTTTAAATTTTGTTGTTTTATTAATTGTTTTTCCGTATAATGGATGACGAACTTTTGTCTCAATTGCAACAACTACTGTCTTATCCATTTTATCAGAAACTACTCTACCTATTCTTGTCTTTCTGTTATTTCTTTCCACAAGAGCAACCTCCTTTCAGTTTTACTGTTCAAAAGACCTTATTTCTTCTTGTCTAAGGATGGTCTTAATTTGGGCTATAGATTTTTTAACCTGTTTAATTCTCATAGGATTTTCTAATTGTCCTGTAGCTAACTGAAATCTAAGGTTAAATAATTCCGCCTTTAAATCAGACATTTTTACTTGTAAATCTTGAGGATTACTTTGTCTTAATTCATTTAATTCATTAGCCTTCATTGAGTTCACCACCCATTTCCTCAAAATCTTTTCTAGATACAAACTTAGTTTTAATTGGAAGTTTGTGTGAAGCAAGTCTCATTGCCTCTCTAGCTGCTTCTTCTGTTACTCCAGCAATTTCAAATAAAACTCTACCTGGCTTAACAACTGCTACCCAATATTCTACAGATCCTTTACCAGAACCCATACGAGTTTCAGCCGGTTTTTCAGTTACTGGCTTATCAGGGAAGATTTTTATCCAAACTTGCCCTCCTCTTTTAACATATCTATTAATAGCAACTCTGGCAGATTCTATTTGATTACTTTTAACCCAACCACATTCTGTAGCTTGCAATGCATAATCACCGTATGCAATAAAGTTCCCTCTTGTAGCTTTTCCCCGCATTTTACCGCGATGAACTTTACGATGTTTAGTTCTCTTAGGCATTAACATATTTTATTCCTCCTTCCTTACAACTTCTACGCGTTTACTTCTTCCTTAACGATTTTCTTTGTAGGAAGAACCTCACCTCTATATACCCAAACCTTTACGCCGATTTTTCCGTATACAGTATTTGCTTCTGCAAATCCATAATCTATGTCAGCTCTCAATGTTTGGCATGGAATAGTACCTTCATGATAGTGCTCTGTTCTAGCTATTTCTGCTCCACCAAGTCTTCCTGCGCAAGCAGTTTTAACTCCCTTTACACCAGTTCTCATAGCTCTTTGAATAGTTTGCTTCATAGCTCTTCTAAAAGAAATTCTCTTTTCTAATTGAGAAGCAATGTTTTCTGACATTAATTGAGCATTATTCTCAGCTTGTTTAACTTCAACTATGTTAATTAAAACATTTTTATCTTCTACAAGTTTTTTCATGTCTTGTTTTATAACTTCAATTCCAGAGCCACCTCTACCAATAACCATTCCTGGTTTAGCAGTGTGTATATTAATTTTAACTCTTTTAGCAGCTCTTTCGATTTCAATTTTAGAAATTCCAGCTGTATAAAGTTTTATTTTTAAAAACTCTCTAATCTTAAAATCTTCAACAAGATTATCTGCGAAATTCTTTTTGTCTGCGTACCATTTAGAATTCCAATCTTTTATTACCCCAACTCTAAAGCCGTGTGGATTTACTTTTTGTCCCAAGTTATATCCCTCCTTCTTATAATCTTTCTGTAACTATTATAGTTACATGACTAGATCTTTTTCTTATTCTATAAGCTCTTCCTTGTGCACGCGGTCTAAATCTCTTAAGTGTTGGACCTTGGCATGCATAGGCATTAGCAACATATAATCTATTAACATCTAAGTTTAAATTATTTTCTGCATTTGCTACAGCAGACTTAAGTACTTTAGTTACTACATCAGCTGCGTTTTTGGAAGTGAATTGTAATATAGCAAAAGCTTCTTTTACATTTTTTCCTCTTATTAAATCAAGAACAATTCCCATTTTCATTGAGGATGTTCTCACATATTTAGCTATAGCTTTAGCTTCCATTGTTTGTTACCTCCTTCCCACACTATCTTACTCTGCTTGTTTTTTCTTTATCAATATGTCCTTTGAACGTTCTAGTTAACGCAAATTCTCCTAATTTATGTCCTACCATATCTTCTAAAACATAAACTGGTACGTGTTTTCTTCCATCATGAACAGCAATAGTATGCCCTATCATCTGAGGAAAAATAGTAGAAGCTCTTGACCATGTTTTTATAACTTTTTTTTCGCCAGCTTTGTTCATTTCATTTATTCTTTTTAAAAGAACTTCTTGTATAAAAGGTCCTTTTTTAACTGATCTACTCACTTTTGTGGCCTCCCTTCATAAAACTTAATGACAGATTAAAGATAAAACTATTTTCTATTTTTTCCCTTAACAATAAATTTGTCAGAGTATTTTTTAGTTTTTCTAGTTTTATATCCCAGTGCAGGTTTACCCCAAGGAGTCATCGGACTAGCATGACCAACTGGTGACTTACCCTCTCCACCACCATGTGGATGATCGTTAGGATTCATTACTGAACCTCTGACTGTAGGTCTAAAGCCTAAATATCTTTTTCTTCCTGCTTTACCTATGTTAACAATATCATGAGTTACATTAGAAACTGTTCCTAAAGTAGCTCTGCAGTTTACTCTAATATATCTTACTTCTCCACTTGGAAGTCTTACTTGAGCATAGTCTCCCTCTTTAGCCATAAGCTGCGCTGAAGAACCTGCTGATCTAACAAGCTGAGCACCTTTTCCAACCTGTAATTCAATATTATGAATTGTAGAACCAATTGGTATATTGATTATCGGAAGAGTGTTTCCAACTTTTATGTCAGAATCAGCACCTGATACAATTACATCTCCAACTTTTAATCCAACTGGAGCGATTATGTATCTTTTTTCACCATCAGAGTATACAACAAGAGCTATGTAAGCTGATCTATTTGGATCATACTCAATTGTAGAAACTTTTGCTGGAATACCATCTTTAGTTCTTTTAAAATCTATTAGCCTGTATGCTTGCTTTGCTCCACCACCTCGGTGACGAACAGTTATTTTACCTTGATTATTTCTTCCACCTGATCTTTTTGTGCTTACAAGAAGTGATTTCTGTGGCTTATCTGTAGTTATTTCTTTAAAATCAGCCATAGTCATATTTCTTCTTGAAGGTGTGGTGGGTCTAAATTTCTTAATCGCCATGTGATTTCCCTCCTTCTTTTCGCTTATCTGGCCTCTGCCAATACCTGCTTAATAGTTACATTCCATCAAAAAACTCAATTGTCTTACTTTCTGTTGTTAAAGTAACAATAGCTTTTTTGAAATCAGCTCTTTTTCCAATGTGAACTCCAACTCTCTTAGTTTTACCTATGTTTCTTAGAGTTCTTACATTTTCAACTTTGACTCCAAACACTTCTTCTACTGCTTTTTTAACCTGAGTTTTATTGGCATGAATATCAACCATAAAGGTGTATTTTTTATCAGCCATTACAGCCATACTTTTTTCAGTGATTATCGGTTTTCTTATAATATCATGGCTAGTTAGCTTCATTATATATACACCTCCTCAATTTTAGATACAGCATCCTTTGTAACTATGAATTTTTCATACTTTAGTATGTCATAAACATTTAAATTGTTTACTGGTGATACTAAAACTCCAGGTATGTTTCTTGCTGATTTATAGACATTTTCATTTGACTTTTCAACAACTATTAAAGTTTTCTTAGTACCAAAAGCGCTTAATATTTGTATCATCTCTTTAGTTTTTGGTGAATCAAAGTCTAAGCTATCTATAACTATCATTTCATTTTCAGCTACTTTAGCTGATAATGCTGATTTGAAAGCAACTCTTCTCATTGACTTTGGTACAGACATACGGTAATCTCTTGGCTTTGGAGCAAATACTATACCACCGTGTATCCATTGTGGTGCTCTAATGGAACCTTGTCTTGCTCTTCCAGTTCCTTTTTGTCTCCAAGGCTTTATTCCACCGCCTCGTACTTCAGCTCTAGTTTTAGCTGATTGAGTTCCTTGTCTTTTATTTGCAAGTAGTGCTACTACAACTTGGTGCATAGCATTTGTGTTGATTTCTACTCCAAATATATTTTCGTTTAGCTCTATATCTCCAACTTTTTTTGCTTCTTTATTAAATAAATCTAATGTAAGCATTCTGCATCCTCCTTTCCTTTAAAGTTACGCTTTAACAGCATTTCTTATCACAACTAATCCTTTGTTTGGACCAGGTATACCACCTTTAACTAAAATAATGTTCTTTTCAGGCATTACTTTAACTATTTCAAGGTTTATTACTGTTCTACTAACATTACCCATGTGACCTGGCATATGTTTGTTTTTAAATGTTTTTGATGGATCAGAAGATGCTCCCATTGATCCAGGGGCTCTATGGAATTTAGAACCATGACTCATTGGTCCACAAGCTGCATTCCATCTTTTAATTACACCTTGGAATCCTTTTCCCTTAGATATTCCTGATACGTCAATTTTATCTCCAGCAGCGAATATATCTGCTTTAAACTCTTGACCTACAACATAAGCACTTGTATCTTCCATTCTAAATTCTTTTACGAATCTTTTTAAAGATGTTCCTGCTTTTGCAAATTGTCCTTGCATTGGTTTGTTAACTAATTTCTCTCTTATGTCACCAAAACCAACTTTTAATGCACTGTAACCATCATTTTCAATAGTTTTAATTTGTATAACAGCGCATGGACCTGCTTCAACAACTGTTACTGGAACAACTCTTCTATTTTCATCAAATATTTGAGTCATACCAAGTTTTTTACCCATTATTGCTTTTTTCATGAAAATACACCTCCTACTTATTAGCGGACCACATCAGTGATCATAATAGTTAGTAATAGTTTTCTATTACTTACGTACAGTGAATTACACTTATACGCTTATAGTTTTATTTCGATATCAACACCAGCTGGTAAGTCGAGTCTCATTAGAGCGTCAACAGTTTTAGGTGATGGACTAATTATATCTATTAGTCTCTTATGAGTTCTTATTTCGAATTGTTCTCTTGAATCTTTATATTTGTGTGGAGCTTTTAAGACTGTAATTACATCTTTTTCTGTAGGTAGTGGCACTGGACCGGCTACTTTAGCTCCTGTACTTTTTGCTGTCTGAACAATTTTCTCAGCTGATTGATCCAATATATTGTGATCAAAAGCCTTTAATCTGATTCTGATTTTTTGTTTTATCATTAATATTCCCTCCTTTTCATCGCACGCTATACTTCTTACATGCAATAGCGGATGTTCTGTAAACTGTTCCGGGTGTTGCATGCAATAAATGCAATAAACAATCACAAGGAACCCCGTCGCCCGATTCAAGATCAGGACATGCTCGGTGAAGAATAACCCGGAAGTCCGGCAACCTCTTCCCTCATCGCTGTTACCACAATACAACTACTAAAGTATACAACACTTTATTTGCTTTGACAAGTATTTTTTCACTATTATACTATAATTTTTGTGTTAGTAATTTATTTTCAATCTCCACTCATAATTTCACACTATTTTTTTCGTATTTTAAAGGAGAAGAGCGTCCTCTTCCCCTTAATAATAAAAGCTTTTATTATTGAAAATTTTTATCAATTGATTGTAACAAGTATATCTGATTATTTAACTATTGAAGTAACAACTCCTGAACCTACTGTTCTTCCGCCTTCTCTGATTGCAAATCTTAATCCTTCATCCATTGCTACTTGAGTGATCAATTCTACATTCATGTCAATGTGGTCTCCTGGCATTACCATTTCCATTCCGTCTGGTAATTTGATTGAACCAGTTACGTCAGTTGTTCTAAAGTAAAATTGTGGTCTATATCCGTCGAAGAATGGTGTATGTCTTCCGCCTTCTTCTTTTTTAAGTACATATACTTGACCTACAAATTTATCATGTGGATGTATTGAACCTGGTTTTGAAAGTACTTGACCTCTTTGAATATCATTTCTTTGTACTCCTCTTAATAACGCTCCAATGTTGTCTCCAGCCATTGCTTGATCTAGAAGTTTTCTGAACATCTCAACTCCAGTACATACAACTTTTCTTTTATCTTCGCTAAGTCCTACGATTTCTACTTCTTCTCCAACCTTAAGTATTCCAGTTTCTACTCTTCCTGTAGCAACTGTTCCACGTCCAGTAATTGTAAATACATCTTCTACTGGCATTAAGAATGGTTTGTCTGTTGCTCTTGTTGGTGTTGGAATGTAGCTATCTATTGCATCCATTAATTCATTTATGCATTTTGATGCTTCTTCATCTGTTGGATCTTGTAATGCTTTTAATGCTGATCCTGTTACAATTGGAATATCATCACCTGGGAAGTCATACTCACTTAATAATTCTCTTACTTCCATTTCAACAAGTTCTAATAATTCTGGATCATCTACCATATCTGCTTTGTTTAAGAATACTACTATATATCCTACTCCAACTCTGCTTGCTAGTAGTATATGCTCTCTTGTTTGAGGCATTGGACCATCTGCTGCACTAACTACTAGGATTGCTCCATCCATTTGTGCTGCTCCTGTAATCATGTTCTTTACATAATCTGCATGTCCTGGACAATCAACGTGTGCATAATGTCTGTTTACAGTTTCGTACTCAACATGTGCAGTATTTATTGTAATTCCTCTTTCTCTTTCCTCTGGTGCCTTATCAATTTGGTCAAACTTAGCTGCTTGTGCCAAACCCTTTGTTGCAAGTACTGCTGTTATTGCTGCTGTTAATGTTGTCTTGCCGTGATCTACGTGTCCTATTGTTCCTATGTTTACATGGGGTTTAGTTCTTTCAAATTTTGCTTTTGCCATTTTGTATTCCTCCTTATTTAAATAATTACACATTTGTGCAAGTAAACTTATCCTAGTGTGTTGTAGGACCTTAATAATTATGGAGCCCATAACCGGGATTGAACCGGTGACCTCCACCTTACCAAGGTGACGCTCTGCCGACTGAGCTATATGGGCACTTAATTTTGGAGCGGGAAACGGGTCTCGAACCCGCGACACCCAGCTTGGGAAGCTGGTGCTCTACCACTGAGCTACTCCCGCTGACGTACAACTAAAAGCTATACACCAGTTATAAATGATACTATTGTTTGTTTTTTTTGTCAATACATTTTCACCTTTTACTTAAACATTTTTCTAATTTTCTTTTTACTCTTTGAAGCGCATTATCGATAGACTTTGCATGCCTGTCTAAATCACATGCAATTTCCTGATAAGATTTACCATCTAAGTATGACATCAATACTTCCATTTCTAATTCTGAAAGAACCTCACCAATTTCATTTTGAATGCTTATAACTTCTTCCCGGCTTATAACTAATTCCTCGGGGTCAGTAATTTTAGCACCTGATAATACATCCAATAACGTTCTGTCTGATTCCTCATCATATATTGGTTTATTTAAAGATATATATGTATTAAGAGGAATATGTTTTTGGCGAGTAGCTGTTTTTATTGCTGTTATTATCTGCCTTGTAACACAAATTTCTGCAAAAGCCCTAAATGAAGATAATCTGTCTGCCTTAAAATCTCTAATAGCCTTATAGAGACCTATCATTCCCTCTTGGTATATATCTTCTTTATCCGCACCAATCAAAAAATAAGACTTAGCCCTGGCTTTAACAAAATTTTTGTATTTATTAATTAAATATTCTTGTGCTCTGACATTTTTTTTTTGTGCCTCAATTACCACTTCTTCATCCAGCCTGTCTTCAAAGCATGAAATATCAACACTTACTCTAATTATTTTTTCCAATAAATATCCCCTCCACACTAATCATGTGTCATATAGATGATTATACCTTAGAGGAATTTCTATAGTCAAGACAATTCAATCGTTCCTTCGGATTTTCTCAAGTTTCTCCAAAGTTTTTTCATCTATTCTCTCTTCTAAGGAATTTCTTTTTTCTAAATATTTCTTTTCTGTCTTAATTTGAATTTTCTTTTCAATGCCGATTACTTCATAATAAAATTCTATAGAAGACATTCGAGTAGCCCCTCTTTGAAATGTAACCTGCTGCACTAAAGAGTCTGATGTCACAACACATATTTCAGACTTTCGTCCTATATCATTGACCATTCTTTCAATATAATTATCTGCCGTTTCACCCTCTTTTGTAAAAACCACAAATATATTACCTTGTTTTTCTTTCTTTTCAAAACTGCCTTTAACCATATGTGCATCAAACACTATAAACATTTTATAACCTTTATATTCCGAGTAGTTTTGAAGAGTGTCAATAAGTTGCTGCCGAGAATATTCATAACTATAATCTTTAATCACTTTAAGATTTGGCCAGCTATTAATAACATTATACCCATCAACAAAAACTGTTTTCACTTTTTACCTCATCTGATTTTTTGTTTCATAATTTCATACATTATTATACCACCCGCAACGGATGCATTCAAAGAGGTTACTTTTCCAATCATGGGTATTTTTACTAAAACGTCACATTTTTCTTTTGTAAGTTTAGAAATGCCTCTACCTTCACTTCCAATAACAAGGGCTACCGCGCCAGCTAAATTAGTGTCAAAAATATAATTTTCAGCACTCATATCTGCACCATATATCCATACTCCACGTTCTTTTAATTCGTCAATAGCTGCGTTTATATTAGTTACTTTCGCTATTTTCATATGTTCAATGGCACCGGCTGAAGTTTTATAAACTGTTGGCGTAGCTCCTACATTTCTTCTCTTAGGTATTATTATACCATGAGCACCACAGACCTCTGCTGTTCTTATAATAGACCCAAAATTATGAGGATCTTCAATTTCATCTAGTATAATTATAAAAGGCTTTTCTCCTCTTTCCTCAGCAGTTTTAAATATGTCGTTTAATCCAAAATATTTATAAGGTGTAACTACTGCCATAACTCCTTGATGTGATGAGGTTTGCGACATTTCATCTAGCTTTCTTCTGTCAACTTCTTTAGTAACAATTCCCTTTTCTTTAGCTAATGCTAATACTACACTTATAGATCCTACCATATCCCCTTTGGCAATAAGAATATATTCTATGGTTCTATCTGATTTTAGCGCTTCTATAACTGCATTTCTTCCTTCGATTAAGTCTTCTCTAATAATTTTAGTTTCAGATTCTTCACCAGCATTATTATTTCTATGCTTTATTTCAGATTTCTCTCTAGTGATCTTTTTGCCGTCTGCAGCATTCTCGTCAATTTGTCTTTTAGTACTTATTTTACTTTTCTCTTCTCGGCTTTCTTTTGCAACTTTTCCACCTTTTTCGTCATCTCTAAATCTTCTAGCGGATTTATCACTTTTATGATATTTACTACTTGAAGGTCCTCTACTTTCTTTTGACCCAGTTTCCTTAGTCCACACTCTTTTAGAACCCGTTGCACTTTTATCTTCTCTAGTAGCTGAAGCTCCTCTATTATCCCTAGCAGCTGACGCCCCTCTATTATCTCTATTTTCTCTATTTCCTTGATGTTTTTTATTATCACTCATTATAATTTCCTCGCTTTCTATATCTGTTTCATTTCATATTCTTTTCTTATGTCCATAGTTTTTCCGCAACACATATCACCCTCGGGGCATGGTCCACTGACGCAGCTTGGCCCTGCAGTTTTAAACAATGTGGGAGCCACAATTCTCGCTTGCATAAGCATTGCTTTCGCCATTTGACGTATTTCCCACTGAGCCCTATTGCAACATCTCTGATTAAAAAAATGAATTAATTCTCTAGCATTTATAGTTACTATTATTTTAGTTTCACAAGCATTTGGAAATACATATCGGGCATCTTCGATTGCCTTTTTCTCAGCTTTGCTTTTAAGAATTATATATTTTTTCTTTTCAATCTCTTCAGGACTCGTTAATTTTTCACTGGTTAAATATTCATTTATTAAATTATCTAATTCGTTTTTACTCAATATCTCCACTAAATGATTATACTCTATTTGAACACGATTCATAGATTCTATAAATATTTTCTTTGTTTCTTCATTTTTACCAATAGCTGGGGGAATTATGTATTCAAATTGCTCTAACTTAACATATCTCTGACTTTGTTGAGAATATGATGCTACCCTATGTCTTACCAATTGATGAGTAAGACTTCTAGATATACCCTCAATTGCAAATGTAAAACTCACATGTTCTATAGGCGAATGATGCCCATAAGTCATTAACATATCCAAAAGCTTCTCGGTTTTTTTCTCATCCAAATTTTCTAATATTTCATCAACCCCTACTTGACTATAACAAAGCTTAGCTGCTGCTGCTACAACTTTTTCAGGATTAGGTGTGTGCTCTATTAATTTAACTACAAGCATAATTATTCATCTCCCAAATCAAAGTTTATAATTTTCTCGAAAATACAGTTTAAGCGTTCCTTCTTTTCACTCAAATATAAAAAGCCCACTAATGATTCGAAGCCTGTAGCCCATTTATAATCATTTATATTCGCATTTTTAGGAGTGGTTCCACTTTTGGAATTTCTACCCCTTTTAAATATGCCAAGTTCTTCTTCATCTAGATCTTCTATTAAAAATTTCATATATTCGCTTTGTGCATGTGCTTTTACATATGCTACTGCTTTAATATGAATTTTATGAGCATTCATATCCCTGTTTTTTTCTACAAGGTATGCTCTAATAAACACCTCATAAACTGCATCTCCAACTATTGCAAGAACAAGTGGGTTCAACTGTTTAACTTGCTCCGTTGTAAATTTACCCTTTAGCATATTAAATTCCATGTTTATTCTACTCCTTTATATATATTAGGCACCTCTAACAAATCAACTATTATATAATACCTTATATTGCACCTTCTAATTTTTATAGCCATAATTATTTCTATAGCCATAGTTTACTAGAATTATCAAATAAAATCTATAATTTCATGTTATTCTTCACAAATTCTTCTTTGACTCTATCAACAACTAAGCATGTTTCTATTATTTCATTTTCTCCATCACATCTCAATTTAAACTCAACATTACCATCAGAAATTTTTTTACCTATAGTAATTCTCATTGGAATTCCAATTAAATCTAAGTCCTTAAATTTAACCCCAACTCTCTCATTTCTATCATCCATAAGAACTTCTACACCTATTTCTTTTAAATCATTATAGATTTGTTCAGCAATTTCCATCTGCTCTTCATCTTTTGTAGATACTGGTACTACTACAACCTGATAGGGTGCCACAGTCAATGGCCATATTATACCATTGTCGTCATGATGCTTTTCAATAATAGCTGCCATTGTTCTATTAATACCTATGCCGTATCGCCCCAAAACTAAAGGTTGATTTTTCCCATCTTGACCCATAAAAGTTGCACCCATAGACTGAGAATACTTTATTCCTAATTTAAATATGTGAGCTACTTCTATACCTCTAACAATAGCAATCTCTACTCCGCACTTACTGCATTTATCACCCTCAGTAGCTTTTTTATAATCTCCAACCTGGCCTTTAAAGTCTTTTCCATAATTAACATTTTCGTAATGATACCCTGTATCATTTGCACCAACCATAAAATTATACATATTAGCTACTTCGTCATCAACTAATACTACATCGGCCACAATACCAATTGGGCCTGCGAATCCAACCTCTGCAGAAGTGGATTCCATTACAGTTTCTACATCTGCCAATTCAAATTTCATAGCTCCACCTATTGCATTAATTACTTTATTTTCATTTAATTGTCTGTCTCCCCGTACCATAACCGCAACTACTTTATTATCAGCCTTATAAATAAGGGTTTTAGCAAATTTTTTATTTGTGGTATTAAAGAACTGTGCTAACTCTTCTATGGTTTTCACATTTGGAGTTAATGTTTTTTTAAGTTCTTTAAGTTCTTCCTTTTCAGCGGTTTCTGAAGTACTTTTTGCCTTTTCCATGTTAGCTGCATAGCTACAACTGCTACAAAAAACCACCTCATCTTCACCCACTTCAGATTCAACCATAAACTCTACTGAACTAGAATCACCCATTGCTCCACAATCAGCCTCTACTACTTTGCAATCCAGTGCACATCTTCTAAAAACATTGTTATAGGCATCATACATTTTGCCGTAAGCTATATCTAGGCCTTCACTATTTGCATCAAAACTAAAAGCTTCCCCCATTATAAATTCTCTTGATCTCATAACACCAAATTTTGGTGCTTTCTCATCTCTATAATTTGTTTGAATTTGATATAAATTCAGTGGTAATTGTT
>Ga0105047_10003318_pt1 | contig 28362 bp, 31 predicted proteins | sample MAT04_FD_78384 | JGI IMG/M metagenome (GOLD analysis project Ga0105047, IMG submission 78384) | Freshwater microbial communities from Lake Fryxell liftoff mats and glacier meltwater in Antarctica - MAT-04 (megahit assembly) | ecosystem: Environmental > Aquatic > Freshwater > Ice > Liftoff... | reverse complement strand
GGAAGCCATCACGGGCTATCGGGTGCGCGAGCGATTCGCCCTCTGGACGCTCCTCGAGTTGGAGCTCATCACCGGCCGGACGCACCAGATCCGGGTGCACCTCTCGTCCATCGGCCATCCGCTCGCGGGCGATCGGCTGTACTCCACGGGTGCCGTCCGGCGCGGGCCCGAGGGCCTCGAGCGGCTATTCCTGCATGCGTGGCGGCTGGAGCTGGCATCGCCGTCCGGCAACGGCCTCATCCGTGCCGAGTCACCGCTGCCACCGGCCCTTGAGTCGGTGCTGGAGCAACTACGACGGGACGAGGCGGTGGGCATCTCGTGAGCGGCGAGACGATGCCTGAGACGCGTGCCGTGGGTGCCCCGGGCGCGTCAGTCGTCATCATCTCCGGACCGTCGGGCGTGGGCAAGGACACCATCATCGAGGCGATGCGCCGGGCACCCAGGACGGACCGCCACTACGTCATCACCTGTACCACGCGTGACAAGCGCTGGTACGAGGAGGACGGCGTCGACTACCACTTCCTGACACTGGACGAGTTCCACGCGCTGCGGCAGCGTGGCGGCTTCCTGGAGGCGTCCGAGGTGCACGGCAACTGGTACGGCACGCCGCGCGACCAGGTCGCCGATGCCTTGGCCGCCGGCAGGGACGCCATCCTCAAGATCGACGTCACGGGCGCACGCGCAGTGCGTGACGCGGTCCCGGAGGCGCTGCTCATCTTCGTGGTACCGCCATCCCTCGACGAGCTGCGTCGGCGCCTGGTGGGACGGGACACGGAGCCGTCCGAGGCACTCGAGCGGCGCTGGCACAACGCGGCGTACGAGCTGTTGCGCCAGGGCGAGTACGACCACGTGGTGGTGAACCACACGGGCCACGCCGACGGCAGTGCCCTGGAGATCGAGGCCATCATCGAGCGGGAGCACACCGCACACGCGGACCGCCGACTGCGGGTCTAGTCGGGTGGCGACCGGGGCCGACGACCGGCTGGTCGATGTGGCGGTCGATGTGCCGGGTGTGCCCGGCGGGGTCCTGTACACGTGGCACGTCCCCGGATCGTTGGCCGACCTGGTGGTCGGTGAGGCCATCCTGGTCGAGTACGGCCGGCGACAGGCGGTGGGCGTCGTGCTGCGAGCCCGGGACGCGGGTGACACGCCGGAACGCGCCACCAAGCCGGTGCTGGCGCGGGTGCGGTCCGATGGACCGCTGCTGACCCCACTCCAGGCGCGCCTTGCCATCCACGTCTGCGAGCACTACCTGGCGCCCGCGGCGATGGTCGTGCGCCAGATGCTGCCGCCGGGCGAGCTGGAGCGCATCGAGCTGGTCGCCTCGCGCACCAGGAAGTCGTCAGACAGGGTTGCCACGCCTGCGGACCAGGCGCTGCTGGACGGCGTGGCGGCGGTGCCCGATGGCGTGCCTGTGGATGACCTGCCCCAGGAGCGTAACCGGGCGACCACCCTCCGGCGCCTGCGGGCACTCGAGGCCGACGGGCGCATCGCGCTGGAATGGCGGGTCCGCCCGACATCCGTGGCGCCACGAGCGGAGCGTCGGGTCCTGGTCACCGCCGTGGGCGCCGTCGTCATGGCGCGACTGGCCGACGGGGAGCGACCGGCCGGCGCGCGACTGGGACCCCGCCAGGAGGCGCTGCTGCTGGAGCTCGCCGATGGCGTGCCGGCCGAAGGCATCGTGGCGGCACGCCTGGCGGAGCGTCACGGCGCCTCGGCCGTCTCTGGTCTGGTCAAGCGCGGCTGGCTGGAGCTGGTCATCGTCGATCGTGATCGGCGGCCCCTGGACGGTCGAGCCGCGGGCGTGCGTGGTGCGCGGCCGGTCGGATCGACACTCACCGACGACCAGGCACGGGTCGTCGAGCGGGTCGTCAGCGCCACCCGCGAACGGCGCGCGGACCCGGTGCTGCTCGATGGCGTCGTGGCCAGTGGCAAGACAGCGGTGTACGCGGCGGCCATCGACGTGGCGCTGGACGCTGGCCGCGACGCGCTCGTGCTGGTGCCCGAGGCATCCCTGGCCTTGCCCATCGTGGACCGGCTGCGGCACGACCTGGGCATCGAGCCGGTCCTCGTGCATGGCGGCCTGTCGGTCGGCGAGCGTGCCGACGAGTGGCGCCGGTTGCGGGCGGCGAGCGTGCCCCAGGTGGTGGTGGGCACCCGTCTCGCGGCCCTCGCGCCGATCCGGGATCCGGGCGTGATCGTGGTGGACGAGGAGCACGACCCGGCATACAAGTCGGACCGGACCCCACGCTACCAGGCACGTGACCTGTGCCTGGAGCTCGGCCGCCTGGCGGGCGCGCCGGTCATCCTGGGCAGTGCCACGCCCGACATCGTGAGTGTCGGGCGTGCCCGGCAGGGCGCGCTGACGCGGCTGCGCCTGGTGGACCGGGCGGTCGGGGACGCCCCGGCCGTGGATGTGGTGGACCTGCGCGCGGAGCTCGCCGACGGCAACCGGGGGCTGCTGTCGATGGCCCTCGTCGATGCCCTGACCGCGCTCGACACCGGCGCCGGGGAGCAGGCCATCCTGGTCATCAATCGGCGTGGCTCGGCGTCGGTGGTGCTGTGTCGCGACTGCGGCTACGTCCAGATCTGCCCCGAGTGCCAGCGGCCGCTGGTGTTCCACGCGGCGCAGATGGCGTTGCGCTGCCATCACTGTGGCGCGACCGCTCCGCCGGCCCGCCGCTGCCCATCCTGCGCGTCGCCACGCATCAAGTACCTGGGCGGCGGCACCGAGCGAGTGGAGGCCGAGGTCGGTGCCCGGTTCCCGGAGCTGCGTGTCAGCCGTCTGGACCGGGACGTGGCGGAACGCCGGGGAGCGGCGGCCGCGGTCATCGATGACCTCGTGGCGGGGAGAACGGACGTGCTCGTGGGTACCAGCCTCGTGACCAAGGGCCTCGACGTGCCCCAGGTCACGCTCGTGGGTGTCGTGTCGGCGGACGTCGCCCTGACGTTGCCGGACGAGCGAGCTGCGGAACGGACCTGGCAGCTCCTGGCGCAGGCCGTCGGGCGTGCCGGTCGTGGCGACCAGCCTGGCCGGGCCATCATCCAGACCTACCTGCCCGACCACCCTGCTATCCGTGCCGTGGCAGATGGAGATGCGAGCGCGTTCGTGGAGTCCGAGCTGGAGCAGCGCCGCCGCTTCGGTTCGCCGCCCTATGGACGGCTCATCAAGCTGACCGTCGCGCTGCCCGACTACGAACGCGCGGAGGCCGAGGCGAAACGCATGACCGGGGAGCTGCGGACTCGAGTGGCCGCCGCGGCCGGGCCACCGTTGGCGTCGGTCCTCGGCCCGGTGCCGGCATATATCGCCCGGCGTGCTGGACGTTGGCGGTTCCACGTGGTGCTGCGAGGCGCCGATCCCATGACGCTCCTGGGTGGTGACCCGGGCGCGCCCTGGAGTGTCGACGTGGACCCCGAGAGCCTCCTCTGACGATCGGGTATCCTTCCCGCCATGACCCTCCGGCCCATCGTCACCCTGGGTGACCCCCGCTTGCGAACGCCCGGCAAGCGCATCGACAGCTTCGGCTCCTGGCTCCATGAGCTGCTCGACGACATGACCGAGACCATGCGTGACGCTCCCGGGGTGGGTATCGCGGCGCAGCAGGTGGGGGAGGCCCTTCAGCTGTGTGTCATCGAGGTCGACGGCGAGCTATACGAGGTCGCGAACCCCGAGATCGTGCACCTGTCGGGTGAGCAGGAGGACTACGAGGGCTGCCTGTCCGTGCCTGGCTTCGTGGCCGTGCGAGCCCGCGCCAACCAGGCGGTGATGGTCGGCCAGGATCGCCACGGCAAGCGCATCAAGCTCTCAGGCACGGGCCTTCTGGCGCGCGCCATCCAGCACGAGTACGACCATCTCCAGGGCGAGCTGTACATCGACGGCCTGCCGCCGGGCGAGGAGATCATCCCCGTCTCGGAGCTGCACGCCGACGACGAGGACGACGACGAGGAGCTGGCAACGTCGGCGTGACGTCGCCCACGCGGGTCGTGTTCCTGGGCAGTGGCGGGTTCGCCGTGCCCATCCTGGAGGCGATCGCGACCGACCCACGGGTGCATCTGGTCGGGGTGGTCAGCACGCCGCCGCGTCCGGCGGGTCGAGTCAAGGTCCTGAGCCCCACGCCGGTCGCAGTCCGTGCCGCGGAACTGGGTGTGCCGGTGCTGTTGCCGGAACGGCTGCGCGATCCTGCGGCGAGCGCCGCGATCGGTGCCCTGGCCCCGGACCTGCTGGTCCTGGCGGACTACGGCCGCATCGTGCCCCCGAACCTGCTGGACCTGGCGCCCCACGGGGCCCTCAACCTGCATCCCTCGTTGTTGCCACGACATCGGGGCGCGACACCCATCCCGGCTGCCATCTCGGCGGGCGACGCGGCGACCGGGGTGTCGCTCATCCGCATGGACATGGGCATCGACACCGGGCCCATCGTGGCGCAGGAGCACGTGCCGCTCCACGGGGACGAGGACGCGCCCGGACTGGAGGTGCGTCTGTCGCGGGACGCCGCACGGCTGCTCACGCGGTCCCTGCCCGGCTGGCTGGACGGGACACTACCGGCCGTGCCCCAGCCGACAGCTGGCGCATCACTCACGAAGCCGTTCCGCAAGGACGATGGCCGGCTCGATCCAGAGCGCTCCGCGCAGGAGCTGGAGCGGCAGGTGCGGGCGCTGCGGCCGTGGCCGGGGACCTTCCTGGATCGCTCGGATGGCCGGATCCTGGTCTGGTCAGCGCGCGTGTCCGATGGCGTGCCGCCGCGAGGTGCGACCCCGGGCGCGCTCGTCCTGGTCGGCGCCGACCTGGCCCTCGTGACCCGCGACGGGCTCCTGGTGCTCGTGGACGTCCAGCCGGGCGGTGGCACACGGATGTCGGGCCAGGCGCTGGCGCGTGGACGATCGGGCATCCTGAGCGCGCCCGGTGGCCTCCCGCCAGCCGTTCCCGAGATCGAGCGCTAGGATGCACGTTCCCATGCGCGTGCCCTCCTCCTCCGATCAGGGCGTCGGCGATCGCCCGACCCCGGTCATGCTGCCCAGCCCACCCGTCGGTGCCCGAGACGGCCGCCCCGGTGTATCCGGGATCACCCGTGAGGCGCTGGCGTCGTGGTGTACGGCAGCAGGCGAGGTCGCGTGGCGGGAGCGCCAGGTGTCGGATGCCATCTGGTCGGGCCGAGCGACCACGTTCGAGGACATCCCGCAGCTGCCCGCGGCGCTGCGCGCGCGGCTGACCGCGTCCTTCCGTGTTGACACACTCGCCGAGACCATGGTCCGATCCTCCGATGGTGGCCTGACGGAGAAGGCCCTCCACCGATTGGATGACGGGCGGACCATCGAATCGGTGCTCATGCGCTACCCCGCTCGAGGCGGCCGACGAGAACGCGCCACCCTGTGCATCTCGTCCCAGGCCGGCTGCGCGGTCGGCTGTCCGTTCTGCGCCACCGGGGAGCTGGGTTTCTGGCGCGACCTGGACACCGCGGAGATCGTGGACCAGGCACGCTTCTGGCGCCGCCACCTCATGGCCGAGGGGCAACGCGTCACGAACATCGTGTTCATGGGCATGGGCGAGCCGCTGCTCAACACGGATGCCGTGGTGGCGGCCGCGGAGGCACTCAGCGATACGCAGCGGTTCGGGTTGGGCGCGCGCCACATCACCATCAGCACCAGCGGTGTCGTGACGGGCATCGACCGGCTCATCGCGCTCCGGCCGCAGTTCACGCTCGCCGTCTCGCTCCACGCCGCGCGACCCGCCCTGCGTCAGTTGCTGGTGCCCCTGGAGCGCCGCTGGCCGGCGACGGAGGTGGTGGCTGCCGCAACCACCTACGCCGACGTGACTGGGCGCCGCATCACGTACGAGATGGTCATGATCGCGGGCATCAATGACACGGCCATCGACGCGGAGGCCGCCGCGGACCTGCTCAAGGGACGCCTCGCCCACGTCAACCTCATTCCCATGAACCCCGTGGCGCACACGCCCTGGGAGCCGAGTCCCCCGGCGCGCATCGAGGCATTCGCGAACGTCCTGCGCCGGGTGGGACTGGAGACCACCGTGCGCCGGAATCGCGGCGTGGATATCGGCGCTGCGTGTGGCCAGCTGGCGGCGGAACTGGCGGGCGCGCCGACCCCGGCGGCCGTGGCCCGACGACAGCAGCTGCTGGTCGATCGGTCCGCTGCGGCTCTGCTGGATGCGGCGGCCGAGGATGTCGCGCCGGGCGCGGTCGCGGCACGCTGATGGGAGACTGGCGGCCGCAGGTCGCGGCCAGCATCCTGACCGCCGACTTCGGACACCTCGACCGGGTGGTGCGCAAGCTCGAGAAGGCGGGTGTGGACCGCATCCATCTGGATGTCATGGACGGCCACTTCGTGCCCAACATCACGTTCGGCCCGGACGTTGCTGCGGCCTTCCGGCGCCTGACGACACTCCCTCTCGATGTGCACCTGATGATCAGCGAGCCGGCCCGCTACGTCCACCGATTCCTGGCCGCCGAACCCGAGACGATCACGTTCCACATCGAGGCCGACGCCTCGGATGAGCGCATCGCGGAGACCCTGCGCGCTATCCGCGACGGCGGTGCCGGTGCCGGCCTGGCCATCAGCCCCGCGACGCCGGTGCAGGCCGCCGCGCCATTCCTCGACTGGCTGGACGTGATCATGATCATGACCGTGGAGCCTGGTTTTGGCGGCCAGCGGTTCATGACGGACGTGGCGCCCAAGCTGGCCGACGCTGTCGCCCTGTTCGCCGCGCACGGCACCGTCGGAGCGGTCCACGTCGACGGCGGCATCAGCCGTGACACCGCGGCCGTGGCCGGTGCGTGGGGCGCCGAAGTGTGCGTCGTGGGGTCGGCGCTGTTCCAGCGCGGACGCGATACCGCGGACGAGGTGCACCTGGTGCGGGAGCGCATCTGGGAAGGCCGACGCTCTGGGCCTTCGACGGCAGGTCCCCGCTAGGTGCGACTGCTCCTCCAGCGGGTCACGCGCGCCGAGGTGCGGGTGGATGACTCGGTCGTCGGCAGCATCGGTCCGGGCCTCCTGGTGTTCGTGGGCATCGGCCACGGGGACACGCCAGAGATCGTGCGCGCCATGGTGGACAAGACGCTCGGTCTGCGCATCTTCCGGGATGAGGCTGGACGCACCAACCGCTCCCTGGTGGACGTGGCCGGCGAGCTGCTTGCCGTCAGCCAGTTCACGCTGTACGCCGACACCCGCAAGGGGCGCCGGCCGTCGTTCCTGGACGCCGCGTCGCCCGACCTGGGTGCCGCCCTGTACGGGGCATACGCAGACGCCGTGGCGGCGCAGGGCATCACGCTCGCCCGCGGCATCTTCGGCGCCGAGATGGACGTGGACCTCGTGAACGACGGACCGTTCACGATCTGGCTGGATTCGGCCGGATGAGCCTGCGTCGACCATGACGCTCGCGGACAAGCTGCGGAACCGGACCGCGCGGATCCGCCAGCATCGCTGGCGAAGCCGGCCGTGGCAGAGCGAAGAGCGGCACATCGTCATCGGGGGAACGCCCCGGAGTGGCACGACGCTCATCCGTCGGACCCTGGACCGGCACCCAGCCATCTGCTGTGGCCCCGAGTCCAGCATCTTCCTGCCGGGTGCCATCCGGATCGGCCCGGTCGCGGCCGGCTTCGAGCTACCGGAAGCCGATCTGCGTCAGATGCTGTCCGGGAGCACCTCGCAGGGCGCCTTCATCGACGCCTTTGCGATCCGTTACCGCGAGGCTCGTGGGCGCGCGCGCTGGGCCGAGAAGACACCCCTCAACGTGCGCTCCTTCGACTGGATCCTGGCCCGCTTTCCCGAGGCACGCATCATCCACGTGGTGCGCGACGGGCGCGACGTGGTCTGCTCCATGCGCCAGCATCCGGATCGGCGCTGGGTAGACGGCGCGTGGGTCAAGGTGCATCGACCACTGTCACTGGAGCAGTACGCGCAGCGCTGGGTGTCGGACACGGAGGCGGGCATCCGCCATCGCGGGGACGCGCGCTATCTGGAGGTGCGCTACGAGGACCTGGTACAGGATCCCGGGGCCGTGCTCCTCGGTCTGCTGACGGACCTGGGCGAGCCGTTCGACGCGCAGATCCTGGCGGAGCCCGATGCAGCACCTGGTCCGGACGGACACCACCACGCGGGTACAGCCATCAGCACCCGGTCCATGGGTCGCTGGCGCGCGGACCTCACGCCGCAGGAACAGGCCGTCGTCCTGCGCATCGCGGGACCGACCCTCAGCCGACTCGGCTATCCGGACGCCTAGCGTCCGGGGCGAGTCAGGAGGTCTTGCGGAGGGTGCGTCGGCAGCGGGTGCAGACCCGGGCCGTGACGCTCACGCCAGCCTTGTTGGCCATCTTGAGGGGCTGCAGATTGACCTTGTAGCGGCGATGCGCGCGAACGCGGTTCATGCCCACTGACTGGGGGTTGAAACCACCCATCGAGGTCTTGCCGCAGAGGTCACAGGATCGGGCCATGTCAGTTCGGATCCTTGCTCGTGGTGAGGTACTGATCCACCGCGAGACCGGGCGGACGCTTCGGCCGCGTACTATACCAAACACCGACGCTCGGGGCCGTCGCACGGGGAGAAAGAGCTGCAACGACGCGCCGTGCCACCCAGCGACGCTCCGGATGCGGCCATCGAGGGGGCCCTGCTGACACCCATCGACCCCTTCGATGTGGCCATCGGTAGAAGCGGTCTGCCGGGGGCTCCTGCACTCCGCCGGTCGGGCTTCCGGCTGGGCATCCACACGGTCCGTGACCTGCTGTTCGCTGTCCCTCGGCGCTGGATCGCGACCGGAGGCCACCGACCCATCCGCGAGATCCGGGAGCTGGAACGCGGCTCGGTCATCACGGCGCGCCTCCAGCTGGTGTCCATCCAGACCGCGGTCGTGGGTGGCCGGCGCCTGCAGCGGACCCTCGCCCGACTGATGGATGAGGACGGCGACCAGATCGAGGCGGTCTGGTTCGGGCGGCAGTTCATCGAGCGACGCATCGGGCCGCCTGGTGGCTGGCTGCTGATCGCGGGCAAGGTGGGCACGGACAACCGGGACCGGGTGACCCTCCAGAACCCGGACTTCGAGTTGGAAGGCGCCGTGGACGCGACCGCGGCGGACGAGCTGCTACCGGTCTATCGGCTCACGGACGGCATCCGGGCGCGGACCTTGCGACGTGCCATCCGGGTGGCCATCGACACCTGGGGCCCGTACCCCGAGTATCTGCCGGCCACCGTCGCGGGTGACCATATGGCCATCGGCACGGCCATCGAGTCCATCCACTACCCGGCCGACCAGGCGGCCCTCGACCACGCACTGGACCGACTCGCCTACGACGAGCTGTTGGCGCTCCAGGTGGGCATGGTGTCGCGTCGGCGGCTGCGGGAGCGTGACCATGCCTCCACGGTGCTGGTCACGGACGAGCGGCTGTCTGGCGCCATCGCGTCCATCGAGCACACCATCGGGGCCCAGATCGCGGCTCGCACGGGCGGCGCAACCAGCGCCCGGATCTCGCTCACCACTGACCAGCGCGCCGCCGTGGACCACATCCGCGCCGACCTGGGTTCAGGGCGGCCGATGATGCGGCTCGTCCAGGGTGACGTCGGCTCAGGCAAGACCGCGCTGGCGGCGCTGGCCATGTCGTTCGTGGCGGATGCCGGTGGCCAGGCGGCTCTGCTGGCTCCGACGGACCTACTCGCACGTCAGCACGCAGCGACCCTCGGCGCCCTCCTGGAGCCGCTCGGCCACGACGTCGTCCTGCTGACGGGCAGCGTCAGCTCGGCAGAGCGTCGCGAGGCCCTCGCGCTGGCCCAGGCGCCACTCACGAGCACCCTCATGGGCACCAGCCGGGGCCTGCTGTTCGTGGGCACCCAGGCGCTGGTCCAGGAGCACATCGCGTTCGCCGACCTCCGCCTCGCCGTCGTCGATGAACAGCATCGATTTGGAGTCGCGGAGCGGGACGCGCTGTCGGCGAAGGGCGGCTCGGTGCACGTGCTGCTGATGACGGCCACACCCATCCCGCAGGTGCTTGGCCAGGTCATCCACGCGGACCTGGATGTCTCGGACCTGCACGCCGCGCCCGTCGGCCGACTGCCGGTGAAGACCGGCATCCGCCGTCCGGCCGTTCTGGACCGTGCCTGGGACCTGGTGCGGGCCGAGGCGGCCGAGGGGCACCGTACCTTCGTCGTCGTGCCGCTCATCGAGGCCGAGGGTTCCGACGATGGCACGGAACCCGCCAGCGACGCCGCTGCAGATGCAGCAGACCCCCTGGCGAACCCCAGCGGTGCCGTGTCCGCCGAGACCGAGGCGGCACGACTCGCGGAGCTCCTCGCGCCACTGCGCGTGGGCATGGTCCACGGGCGCCTCAAGGCGGCTGACCGGGACGAGGTCATGACCCGCTTCCGGGATGGCGAGCTGGACGTGCTCGTGGGCACCACCGTGGTCGAGGTGGGTGTGGACGTGCCCCAGGCAACAGTGATGATCATCGAGAGCGCCGACCGTTTCGGGCTGGCCCAGCTCCATCAGCTGCGCGGCCGGGTGGGCCGGGGCACTCGGCAGTCGTATTGCGTGCTGGTCACGGGCGCACCCGACGACTCCATCGCCCTGACCCGCCTGCGGGCCGTCGAACGGACCACGGACGGCTTCGAGCTGGCGGAGCTGGACATCGCGCTGCGCAAGGAGGGTGAGCTGCTGGGCTTGCGCCAGAGCGGCCTGCCGCCGCTGCGGGTCGCGCGGCTGGCCGATCCGCGGCACCGGGAGCTGTCACTGCGGGCCCGCCAGCAGGCGGAGCGACTGGTCGGTGCCAACGGTCGGCTGGTGGAGGGCCAGGAGCGCCTGGAGCAGGAGCTGACCCGCGGCTGGCTGGCGCGCATCGGGGCGGGGGACGTGCTGGAGGCGGACGAGCTGGATGCCTGATGCCGGCCGGGTCATCAGCGGTCGCGCCGGCGGGTTGCGCCTCGCGGCGCCGGGGGAGGGCACCCGACCCTTTGCCGATCGGGTCAAGCAGGCGCTCTTCGGCAGCCTGGAGGCTGACCCGGAGGAGCCGCTCGCGGGACCGTTCCTGGACCTGTTCGCGGGCAGCGGCGCCGCGGGTATCGAGGCGCTCAGCCGGGGCGCGCCGTCGGCGGTGTTCGTGGAACGTGATACCGGAGCGGCGCGCGTGATCGGTGACAACCTGCGCCGGACCGCCCTCGAAGGCGGCCGCGTCGTGCGCGCCGACGTGCTCCGGTTCCTGGATGGCGACGTGATCGCGGCCGGTGGCCCGTTCTCGGCGGCGGTCGTCGACCCGCCCTACGCCGAGACCGACCTGCTGCTCTCGGCCCTGCAGCGCATCGCTGACCCATCACGCGGCTGGCTCCTGCCGGGGGCGGTGGTGGTCTGCAAACACGCCTGGCGCTGGACGTCGGAGCCGAACCTTGGCTCCCTCGAGCGACAGCGCCAGAAGCGGTTCGGCGAGACGGCCTTGACGTGGTACCGCAGGCTTGCGTCATGAGGCACGCCGTCTACCCCGGGACATTCGATCCCATCACGCTGGGCCACCTGGATATCGTGGCGCGTGCATGCGCCGTCTTCGACAAGGTGACGGTCGCGGTGCTGGTCAATCCCCGGAAGCAGCCGAGCATGGATGTGGACACCCGGCTCGCGGTCATCGAGGAGTCCCTGTCGTCACTACCGGGCGCCGCCCAGGTGGATGTGCTGAGCTTCGGTGGGCTGACGGTGGACCTGGCGCACCGCCTGGGGGCGGGCTCCATCGTGCGTGGCCTGCGAGCCATCAGCGACTTCGAGTCGGAGCTCCAGATGGCCCAGCTCAACCGGCGTCTGGCACCCGATGTCGACACGGTGTTCTTCATGACGGGCATCGAGCATGCGTACGTGAGCTCGACCATGGTGCGCGAGATCGCGGCCCTCGGTGGCGACGTCAGCTCCATGGTCCCGCCGGGTGTCCTTCGCCACCTTCGACCGTAAGACCGCCCGGGTGCGATACAATCCCGTGCTGCTACGCCCCGCTCCAGGTCATCCCCCATCGACATCATCTTCCTCATCGAACGCCTCGAGGCGCTGATCGCCAACGGCCGCCGCATGCCCATGACCAATTCCGTGGTCGTGGACCAGGTGAGCGCGCTCGACCTGGTGGACCAGCTGCGTGTCGCGGTGCCCGAGGAGATCCGCCAGGCCAAGCGCATCAACGAGGAGACGACGCGTCTCGTCGAGCGTGCCCAGGAAGAGGCGGAGCGGGTGCTGGCACGGGCGCAGGAGCAGGCCGCGTTCCTCATCGAGGAGCGCGAGCTCACGCGGGCCGCCGAGTTGCGCTCGCAGCAGATCATCGCGCAGGGCGACCGGGACGCGGATGACATCCGCCGCGGGGCTGACCAGTACGCGGCGACGGTCCTGGTGCGCCTCGAGGGCGAGTGCGTCAAGGCGCTCCAGAGCATCCGGCGGGGCATCACCATGCTCGATGACCGACATCCCGAAGACGCCGCTTCGGGCGTGGATACGGCCCCCGGTGCTCGGGAGATGGGCGTAGCCCCGGAGATGCCCATGGAGTCGCGCGTCCATGCTTAGCTACAACGTCGCGGACCTGTTGCGGTCCGCCCCCGGCACATCCGAGGTGTTTCGCATCGACACGCAGCGATTCGTGATCGACGATGACCTGTCGGTCGCCGCACCGGTGCAGGGCACGGTGCGTCTTGCCAACACCGGTCGGGGTGTGCTTGCCCGCGGTCACCTCACCACGGCGTTCGCCGCGACCTGCAGCCGCTGTCTCGCGGACACCCTGGCACCCGTGGAGCTGGAGTTCACGGAAGAGGCACTCCCCTCGGTCGACCTGGAGTCGGGCGAGGCGCTCGTCCATGAACAGGATCCGGAGATCCTGCTGCTGGACGACCATCATGAGCTGGACCTCACCGCTACCGTTCGGGATGCGATCTCGCTGGCAGAGCCCATCGTGGTGCTGTGCCGCCCAGACTGTCCGGGCCTGTGCCTCACCTGCGGCATCGACCTCGATGCCGATCCCAGCCATACCCACGGCGAGGACGACCTCGACCCTCGACTGGCGGCGCTCGTCGCCATCCGGGAACAGCTTCGCCCACCCGCCTGACCTGATCGACACCGCCCCAGCCGCGACCAACCGGTGCGCGGCCCCACCACGGATCCACATCCAGAAGGAGATCGAACATGGGAGTCCCCAAGCGTCGCGTGTCGCACGCGCGACAGGGTGACCATCGCGCCCACCATGCCCTGACCGTGCCCGTGCTGGAGGAGTGCCCGCACTGCCACCAGCCGAAGCTTGGCCATCACGCGTGCCCCAGCTGCGGTTGGTACAACGGGCGTCAGGCCATCCATATCCGCCAGAAGTCGACCACCGAGTCCGGGTCGTGATCGATCCCCGGTCCGCTGAGAACCCCCATCGCGGGGCTCCGGATCGGGGTCGCTGACAGGTATGGATCAGGCGTCGCTGGAGTGTCAGCAGGGTGCAGGTGCCCTGACACGACCACGCGTTGCGGTGGATGCCATGGGCGGCGACCACGCGCCCGAGGAAGTAGTCCGGGGTTCCATCGACTGGGCGGCGGCGAACGCGGATGTGGACGTCATCCTCGTGGGCGACGAGGTGCGCATCCGGCCGTTCCTGGACGGGCCACTGCCCGCGACCGTGAGCATCGTGCATGCCTCGGAGGTCGTGGGCATGGACGAGGATGCGGCCACGTCCGTACGTCGCAAGAAGGACGCCAGCATCAACGTGTGCATGCGCCTCGTCCACGATGGTCATGCGGACGCGGTCGTCACAGCTGGTCATACTGGCGCTGGTGTGGCGTCCGCGATCGTCCACCTGGGTCGACTGCCAGGCGTCGACCGACCCGCGCTGGCCATCCAGATGGTCACCGACCGGGGCCCTTTCATGCTCCTGGATATCGGTGCTACCACCGATTCGACGGGTCTCAACCTCGCCCAGTACGGCTACATGGGTGCGCTCTACGCGGAGCGGGTGCTGGGCGTCAGTCGCCCGACCGTCGCCCTGCTGTCCATCGGCGAGGAAGGCGGCAAAGGCGAGCAGCGGGTCAAGGACGCGTCGGCGTTGCTCAAGGGCGGACCCATCAGCTTCATCGGCAATGTCGAGGGTCGTGACCTGCCACTCCACCCCGCTGACGTGGTCGTCTGCGACGCATCCGTGGGCAACGTGGTGATGAAGTTCTTCGAGGGTCTCGCGGGCGCCATGTTCGACCTGCTGCGGCAGGAGTTCAAGCGGCCGCCGTGGGGGCCCATCGGCTACCTGTTCATGCGCCCGGGCATCAACCGCATCCGGCGCAAGTTCGACTACGAGCGGCTGGGTGCGGCGCCCCTGCTGGGTGTCAACGGCACCGTGCTCATCACCCACGGCCGTGCCACGCGTCGGATGATCGGCTTCGCCGTCGGTGTCGGGGCCCAGTCGGCACGGGCCGGCATCCCGGCACGTATCGAGGCATCCCTGGCCGAGTCGGGCATCACCCGACGGGCGGCCCGCGCCAGTGCCCCCGGAGCCGTGAAGCCGGACGAGCCAGCGCCCAGCGACGGCGCGCCGTGACCACGAGCGAGCCGCACGTCGAGGATGAGCCGCCCGTCGGCGTTACCCATGATCGACACCGATCGGAGCGCGACGGCCGTCGCCTGTGCCTCGAATCGGTGTTCGAGTCGGACTTCGGCCAGCGCACCCCCCGCGACGTCCTGGCTCGCCGGGTCGAGGAGACCACGGCTGATCCGATCGCCACGGAACTCGCCCGGATGCTGGTGGCGGCGGTGACCCTCCACCGGGACACCATCGATGCTGAGATCGAGCGCGTGGCCCCCGCCTACCCGGTCGTGCAGCTCGCCCGGATCGACCGTGCATTGTTGCGTTCGGGCATGGGTGAACTGCTACACTGCGCCGCGACGCCGACCGCCGTGGCGATCTCGGAATGGGTCGAGCTTGCTCGGTCCTACAGCGGCGAATCGGCCCGCCGGCTGCTCAATGGCGTGCTGGGACGGGTCGCCAGAGAACGATCAGGACAGGGATCCAGCCAGACCGACGTCGAGGACCTCGACCCGGCAGGCGAGGACTACCAGGAGGAAGCACCAACGTGACCGATTCGACCTACGAGCGACTCAAGAAGATCGTCGTGGAGCAGCTCGGCGTCGATGAGGAGGATGTGAAGCCGGAGGCCTCCTTCGTCGACGACCTCAATGCGGACTCGCTGGACCTCGTCGAGCTCATCATGAGCCTGGAAGAGGAATTCGGGACGGAGATCTCGGACGAGGACGCGGAGAAGATCCGGACGGTCCAGGACGCGGCCGACTACATCGACGAGCATTCCGACCAGCCGTAGCTCGCGACCGGGAAACGTGCCGGCGCCCGCGACGGAGCTCGCGGCGCGCCTTGGCCGTTCGTTCCGGGACCCCGGCCTGCTGGAGCAGGCGCTGGTCCACAGCAGCTACGTCAACGAGCATCCGGACCCGGCCATCCTGGCCAACGAGCGGCTGGAGTTCCTGGGCGATTCGGTGCTCTCGCTGGTCATCTCGGAGGCGCTCTGGCAGCGCCACCCCTCGGAGCCAGAAGGCCTCCTGACGACCCGCCGCGCAGCCATCGTCTCGGCCCGCGGCTTGGCCAGCATCGCCGCCCGCTATGACATCGGGACCTATCTGTCCCTGGGCCAGGGTGCCGAGCGGTCGGGCGAGCGACGACGCGGCTCGGTCCTTGCGTCGACGTTCGAGGCGGTCGTCGCGGCTGTCTATCTCGATGGTGGCCTGGAGGCGGCGCGTGCGCTGCTCCTGTCCGCGTGCGCCGAGGAGCTGGAGGCCGAACTGGCGCCGCTTTCGCTCAAGTCACCCAAAAGCCGGCTCCAGGAGTTGGCGTATGCCCACACTGGCCGACCGCCGACGTATCGGGTCGTGACCGTGGACGGCCCGGACCACGCCCGCAGCTACGAGGTGGAGGTGTCGCTCGAGGGTGAGGTGCTCGGCCAGGGATCGGGACGCAGCCGTCGGGATGCCGAGACCGAGGCCGCCACGAAGGCCCTCGAGCAGATGGCCGACCGAGGGCCGGACCCGGCAGTCCTCGACCCGTCGTGAGCGACCGACCCACCGAGGGACTCGCGCCCGGCCGTCTGCGGTCGTTGCGGCTGTTGGGCTTCAAGTCCTTCGCCGAACGCACCGTGGTCGAGTTCGGCGGCGGCATCAGCGCGGTCGTGGGGCCCAACGGCAGCGGCAAGAGCAACCTCGCGGACGCCCTGCGGTGGGTGCTCGGTGAGCAGGGCCGGACGCTCCGGACGCGCCGCGCGGAGGACCTCATCTACGCCGGCTCCTCCTCCCGTCGCGCCCAGGGCATGGCGGATGTGACGCTGGTGCTGGACAACGAGGATCGATTGCTGCCGGTCGACTTCGGCGAGGTCGAGCTCGGCCGTCGATTGTTCCGCTCGGGCGAGAATGAGTTCCTGGTCAACCGTCAGAAGCTGCGGTTGCGTGACTTGGTGGACCTGCTGGATGAGGCGAACCTGGCCGACAACGCGTTCCTATTCATCGGCCAGGGCATGGTCGACCAGGCGCTGGCGCTGCGCCCGGAGGAGCGTCGGCCGCTGTTCGAGGAGGCGGCCGGCATCCGCAAGCACGAACGACGTCGGCGTGCCGCGGAGACGGAGCTCGCCCAGGCGGAGGCGAACCTGGAGCGGGTACGCGACCTTGTGGATGAGCTGCGACCCCAGGCGCGCCGCCTGGCAGCCCAGGCAGAACAACAACAGGAGCGTCGTTCCGCCGGTGCCGACCTGTCCGCCACGCTGGTCGCTGCAGCCCGCGAGCGCCTGGGTGCCGCGGAGCGGGAGGTGACCCGGCAATCCGAGCTGTTGTCGCGCTCGCGAGCGCAGGCAGACGCCGCCCTCGCCCAGCTGCGCGAGGCAGAGGCGGCGATGGCGACGGCGGGTACGCTGCTGGCCGAGCAGCAGGACCGGGAGCAGCAGACACGCAGCCGCCTCGAGGAGGCGCGTGCCGTCGTCCTGGATCTGCGTCTCGCCGAGTCGCGTGCCGTCTCGGAGGCGGAGTCCCTGGGCCGCGACCTGGTCCGCACGGAGAGCGAGCGGGACGCGCTCCGGGAACGCATGGAGCGCGCCCGCCGGGACATGGCGGTCGACATCCCGGAGCCGGACCATGCCGCGGAGGAAGCGCTCCGGGACATCACCCGGCGTCTGGAGGAGACGGAGCGCGCGCTGCGCGAGGTGCGCGACGCGAGCCGCGCGGACGCTGAACGGACGACACGCGCGCGAGAAGCGCGGGCCGCGCACGAGGCAGAGTTGGCGAGGGCCCGTCGGCGAGCGGCGACGGCCACGGATGCTCTGACGAGCCAACAGGCTCGCGCCGCCACCGCTGCCCGGACCGCGGCCGATACGGCGGCGGAGCTGTCGCGTCTGGAGCTGTCGGCCAGCGATCTCGCCCGGGTCGAAGCGGATGCCGAGCTGGCCGCGACCACGGCCCGTGACCGCCTGGCGGATGCCGAGGCACGCGCCGCCGAGCCCGCATCGCGCCTGGTGACCGCGCGCGCCGAGGCGGCCGGCGCGCAGGCTCACCTGGAAGCGCTCGAGCGTCGGCTCCGGACGGAGCTCGATCCGGCTCTCGTGGAGGCCATCACCACAGCGGGCGGGCAACGCCTGGATGATGGTCTGGAGGTCGAGCCCCACCTGCGTCGCGCGGTGGCGGCCGCGTTGGGTGACGTGCTCACGGCTATGACGGTCTCCGCCAGTGTGCTGGCGGGCCTGGAGCGGCGATCGGGCACCTTCGTGTTGGACGGCTCCGCCAGCACCCGCGGCACACGTGAGCGCGAGGCGACGGCGGTGCTCAGCGCGGCTGCGGCACTCGAGGGCGGGCCGCTCGTCCCTGCCCTGCGCCGCGACCCGACGGGCCACGCCACCCGCCTCCTGGAACGATGCGTGTGGGTGCCGGACCTGGAGTCGGCGCTCTCGTTGCGGCCCTCGCTGCCGCCCGGCTGGCGGGTGGTCGCGGTCACGGGCGAGCTGGTGTCCGACGAGGGCATCGTGGCACTCGACCCGGGCAGCGAGATGCTCGAGGTGCGGGCGCGCTTCGGTGAGCTGCAGCGCAACCTGGCGGCACTGGATGCCGCGGTCGTCACTGCTGACTCGGACCACGCCGCCACCGCCGCGCAGCTGGCTGCGGCCCATGCCACCGTGCCCGCGACGCGGGCGGGCCTGGAAGCGGCCCGCAAGGCGCGCCGGATCGCCGATGAGCAGTCCCGGGGTGCGTCGCGCAGCGCGGACTCGGCGGCGCGTGAGGCCGCGTGGGCGACATCCCAGGTGGAGCGCCTGGAGCGAGACGCCGCCGCGGCCGCGGCGGACCTCGCGTCACGTGAGGCAGAGGCCGCGCCCTGGCTGGAGGTGGCGCCGGGAGCCGGCATGGCCGACCAGGCTCGTGCCGAGACCCAGGCACTGGAGGCGCGTCTCGGCGCGTTGCATGCGGAGCAGGGCGTCCATGGCGCCGCAGCCGCAGCCGCGCGTCGTCGACGGGATGAAGCGGACGACCAGCGCCGCCGCGCCGAGGTCCGGCTGGGTCTCGATAGCACGCGCCTGGACGAGCTGGAACGCGAGATCCAGCGCCTCGTTGGCGCCAGTAGCGAGCAGGTGGACAGCGCAGCCCAGACGCGCGAGCGTCTTGCCGTCGCGACCGCGGCGCAGGAGCGCGTGGCCGTGACCCTGGTGGAGCTCGAAGGGTCCAGCATCGGCGAGCGGCAGCGGCGCCACGCGGCAGAAGCGGCCGGTGCGGCGGCTCGCGACCAGTTGCGAGCCGCGGAATCGCGCACGCGGGCAGCCGAGGTGGCGCAGCTCCAGGTGCGCATCCAGCTCGACGCCGGGCGCGAGGCGCTGCTGGTGGAGCTCGGCGGCCTCGGCGGTGATGGGCTTCGAGCCCTGCTGGCAGACGCGGCACATGCGGCACATCAGGCGGATGTCCCGGACCCCACGGCCGAGACCATCTCGGAGCTGCTGGAGGCGGCACTCGACGACGCGGTGGAGCGCTGGCGGTTGGAACCAGACCCGGGCGCGCAGGCCGCAGTGAGCGTTGGACGCCTGGGCGCGCTTCGCCGACGCTATCACGAGCTGGGCACCGGTAACCCATTCGCGGCCCAGGAGCTGGAGGAGGTCCGGGAGCGCCTCGACGGCCTCGAATCGCAGCACACGGACCTGTCCAACGCCATCCGGGATACACGCGCCCTCATCGCGCGCCTGGAGACGCTCATCGCGGACCAGTTCCGACAGACCTTCTCGGCACTCGAGGGTGCCTTCGCGCGGCGTTTCCAGCAGCTGTTCGGGGGAGGGGAGGCGGCGCTGTCGCTGACCGCACCGGAGGACCTGGGCGCTACCGGCGTGGAGATCACGGCACGGCCCCCGGGCAAGAAGCGTCAGCCGCTTGCGATGCTCTCGGGCGGCGAGCGGGCCCTGACCGCGGTCGCCCTGCTGCTGGCCATGCTGGAGGTACGGCCGGTGCCGTTCTGCGTCCTGGATGAGGTGGACGCGGCCCTGGACGAGGCCAATGTCGGCCGGTTCGCCGCTGCCCTGCGGAGTCTCGCGGAGACCATCCAGTTCATCGTCATCACCCACAACCGGGGCACCATCGAGGCGGCCGATGCGCTCTATGGCGTCACCGCCGGCGACGATGCCGTCAGCCATGTCGTGTCCCTCCGGCTCGCCGACCTGCCCAGCGCGGACGGTGATGTCCCTGATCCAGCATTCGCGGGAGCCATCCGTTGACCCAGCAGTACGATCCCTCCAACCTCCAGCTGGGACTCGAGCGCAGCCGGACCGGCCTCGTCGGCCGGATCCGCGCGATCCTCCGCGGTGGCTCGGACGACACCGCTTGGGAAGGCGTGGAGGAGGCGCTCATCGGCGCCGACCTGGGCGCGGACCTGACCATGGAGGTGGTGACCAAGGCGCGCGCACGTCGTGACCTGCCGCCGGAGTTGGCGTTGCAGGCCGAGCTCATCGCCTTGTTCGCACCACGCGACCCGACACCCTGGCCGCGCAAGCCGGCGGCGGATGTGCCTGCGGTCATCCTCGTGGTCGGCGTCAACGGCACGGGCAAGACCACCAGCATCGCGAAGCTGGCGTATCGCTTCCAGACCCGCGGGGCGAAGGTGCTGCTGGCGGCCGGCGACACCTTCCGCGCCGCCGCCATCGAGCAGCTCCAGACGTGGGCAAAGCGCATCGACGTGCCCGTCGTCGCCCATGCCGCCAATGCGGACCCATCGGCGGTCGTGTGGGATGCCATGGATGCCGCGGCCGCCCGAGGCACGGACGTGGTCATCGTGGACACTGCCGGTCGACTCCATACCAAGCACAACCTGATGGAGGAGCTGGCCAAGATCCGGCGCACCATCGCCCGACGGCTGCCGGCCGCGACACCCGAGGTGCTATTCGTGCTCGACGCCACGACCGGCCAGAACGGGCTGGCCCAGGCCAAGGCATTCCACGAGGCAGCCGGCCTGACGGGCATCGCGCTGACCAAGCTGGACTCCACGGCCAAAGGCGGCATCGCGTTCGCCATCGAGCGGGCGCTGGGCGTGCCGGTGCTGTTCGTGGGTGTCGGCGAGCAGGTCGACGACCTGCTCGACTTCGACCCCAACGCGTTCGCGCAGGCGTTGTTCGGCTAGGTGGAGTGAGGCCGTGTTGGACGCCCCGGCGCCACTCGATGCGGCGGCCGTGGCGGCTGCCGCAGGGCAGCTGGCCACTCATGATGTCGTCCTGGCGCGGCTCCTGGCCACCCATGGTGTGCCGCCGCTGTGGCACAAGGGCCCCGGATTCGAGACGCTCGTGGACATCGTGCTCGGCCAGCAGGTCTCACTGAGCTCCGCGCGGACGGCCCTGGAGCGAGTGCGCGCGGCCGCCGGAGCGGTGACGCCAGCGGCCCTGGCCGCCCTCGGCGAGGAGGGTCTCCGAGCGGCCGGTCAGACGCGTCAGAAGGCGCGCTATCTGGCGGGTCTTGCGTCAGCGGCCCTCGGCGGGCGCCTGGACCTGGCCCGCATCGACACACTACCGGACCCTGAGGTCATCGACGCGTTGACGGCCCATACCGGCGTCGGTCGCTGGACGGCCGACATCTACCTGCTCATGGGCCTGGGCCGGCCGGATGTCTGGGCCACGACCGATCTGGCGCTCATCGTCGGTGCCCGCAGCGTGTGGGGACTGGGCCACGACGCATCCGCGGCCGCCATCGCCGAGCGTGCGCTGGCCTGGCGACCGTATCGCTCGGTCGCTGCCCGGATGGTCTGGCAGGCATACCTCATCGAGCGTGGTCGGCCGCTGGACTGAGGCTCCGGGGCGCAGTCTCGACTAGACTCCGGTCCCATGTTCGATGCACTCAGCGATCGCCTGCGCGACGTCCTCGGTCGGCTGTCCGGCCACGGCCGGATCACGGAAGCCGATGTCGATGTCGCGATGCGCGAGATCCGCCTCGCGCTCCTGGAAGCCGACGTCAACTACAAGGTCGTCAAGGACTTCGTGGGTCGCGTCAAGGAACGCGCCATCGGCCAGGACGTGCTGGAGGGCATCAACCCCGGCCAGCTCATCGTCAAGATCGTGCATGACGAGCTGACCGCCATCCTGGGCGCCGGTGACCACACCTTCCGGTTGAACGGCTCACCCGCGGTCATCGCGCTGGTCGGGCTCCAGGGATCGGGCAAGACGACCTCCGCCGCCAAGCTGGCCCGCTACATCGTGCGTCAGGGTCGCCAGCCGATCCTGGTCGCGGCCGATCCCTACCGCCCGGCTGCGGTGGATCAGCTCAAGACGCTCGGCGCCACCCTCGATATCCCGGTCTACAGCGCACCAGCGGGTACCCCCGTCGTGGACATCGCGCGCGGCGGCATCGCGGAGGCGAAGCGGACCGGGCGCGACGTGGTCATCCTGGATACCGCCGGCCGGCTGAGCATCGACCCGGTCCTGATGGCCGAGATCAGAGGCGTCGCGGAGGCTGTCCAGCCGACCGAGACGCTGCTCGTCGTGGACGCCATGGTCGGCCAGGAGGCGGTCCCGGTGGCAGAGGCGTTCCGGGACGCGCTGCCCATCACGGGCCTCATCCTGACCAAGATCGACGGCGATGCCCGTGGCGGCGCGGCGCTGTCCATCAGCGCCGTCAGCGGCGTGCCGGTCAAGTTCATGGGCACCGGCGAGAAGACGGACGCGCTGGAGGTGTTCCACGCGGATCGGCTGGCGGGTCGGATCCTGGGCATGGGTGACGTGCTGACGCTGGTGGAGCGCGCCCAGGAGACCTTCGACCAGAAGCAGGCCGAGCAGATGGCCGAGAAGCTGAAGAAGAACAGCTTCACCCTGGAGGACTTCCTGGAGCAGATGCAGGCGCTCAAGAAGATGGGCCCGCTGGGTTCGCTGTTGGAGATGATCCCGGGCATGGGCGGCGCGGCCAAGCAGGCGCAGCAGGCGGTCGACAATGGCGAGCTGCGGCGCACGGAGGCGATCATCCGCTCCATGACGCTCCAGGAGCGCCGCGACCCCAACCTGCTGAACGCCTCTCGTCGTCGACGGATCGCACGTGGCTCGGGCACGTCACTGCCGGAGGTGAACCGGCTCATCAAGCAGTTCGGCGAGATGCAGAAGATGATGCGCCAGATGGGTGGCGGTAGGGGTCCCCGGGGCATGATCCCGGGCATGCGCCGCTAGGCATCCGACACAGGACTCCCGGTGCATGCCGACCCCGGACCGACGGGACTTGGCGAATGAGGCCGGGGCGTGAGACGATGCACGCACGATGACAGATCCGATGCCCGCGGCTATCGCCGCCACGACCGACCTCCACCCTGTCCGACCTGCTGCGAACCGCCGACCCCGCGTCTGGCGCGCCCTGTTTGCGTTCCTTGTCAGCGTCTCGATGCTGCTCGCCGTTTCGGGCGTGGCGGTGTTCGCGCAATCAGGCGCCGCCGGAGGGCCCGCCTTCGTGCCCGCCACGGCCGTCGCCTATGGCGAGATCCGGCTCGACCTGCCGGGTGACCAGCACGACCAGCTGGCCGCGTTCATGGCGCATTTCCCGGGCTTCGCCGACCCGTCCACATTCGATACCAAGCTCGACCAGATCCTGGACCAGGCTCTCAGTTCCGCGACGGGTGGTTCGGCCACCTGGACCGGCAATATCCGGACGTGGACCAACGGCCAGGTCGGAGCCGGCCTGCTGGCACTCCCCGCCGACATGAGCAGTGACGAGCAGCCGTCCATGGTCATCGGCGTGACAGTCACGGATCGGACTGCCCTCGAGGCCCAGCTGGCCACGATGAGCACGTCTGACGTGACCACCGAGGACTACTCGGGCACGACCATCACTACCTCGGGCGACTCGGCGTATGCCATCACCGACCAGTACCTGCTGGTGTCCCCAGCGGCCGCCGACGTCAAGGTCGCGCTGGACGTGCTCGGGGGCAGCGTGCCCAGCCTCGCCACTAATGCCGACTATCAGGCTGCCGCGGCCAGCCAGCCAGCCGACCACCTTGGGTCGTTCTTCCTGTCCACCGCGGCCTTGAAGCCGCTCATCGAGGCTCAGCTGGGCCAGCAGGCGGGTGGCGATGTGCTGGTGGCACAACTCGCGCAGCTGCCGGTCTGGGTCGGGGGCTACGGGCAGGTCGCGGCCGATCACCTGACCGTGGCTGCCAGCACCCAGCTTGCCGCCGGCGGCTTCGTGCCCGCTGTCCGGGAGACGGACATCGCGGGCCATTTCCCGGCCGACACCCTGATGTTCGTGGAGACCCGCGACCTGGGCACGGCCGTGGACGCGCTCCTGGCCCAGCTCAAGCTTCAGATGGCCGCCGATCCCAGCAGCAGCCAGACCATCGCGGGGATCGAGCAGGGTCTCGGCACGACCCTCGACAAGCTGCTCGACTTCGTTGAGGACGCCGGCGTCGGTGTCTCCTTCGACGGCCAGCAGCTGTCTGCGGGCCTCGTCGCCACGCTCACCGACGAGGCCTCCGGTGGCCGCCGGATCCAGACACTGCTGGGCCTGCTGCAGCTGGTCGGTGGCGGCGCGGATGCGCCGTTCACGGTCACCACGGCAGACGTCAACGGCGCCACGGTGACCACCATCACGCTCAAGCCGTCGGCCGGTATCCCGACTGGACTGCCGTTCGAGCCAGCCCTCAGCATCGCCATCGCAGATGGCCACCTGTACCTTGGCCTCGGCGACTTCGCAGCTAGCGCACTCGCTCAGAACCTGGACACGTCCCTCGCGACGGCACCTCGCTACACAGCGGCGGTCACCGCTGCCGGCACGCCCAACGCGGGTGTGATGTGGCTGGATGTCGCTGCCGCGGCACCGCTCCTGGTCGCCATGGGCGGCGGCGTGGACGCTGCCTATGACACCGACGTGAAGCCCTGGGTGGACGTCGTCGACTCCTTCGTCGCCACGGTCACCGTGGACGGTGACATCGCATCCGTGAAGGCCCTGCTGTTCGTCAAGTAGACTGCACACCATCGGTGTGGTCCGGCAGCACGGTCCGCACGTCGCACATCCGCCCGGCGTCTCGGTGAGTCGCCGGGCTTCAGCCTGAGGAGGCCGAGCCCCCGTGGTCCGAATCCGTCTTACCCGCGTCGGTGCAACGAAGCAGCCGAGCTATCGTTTCGTCGTCGCTGATGCCCGCAGCGCCCGTGACGGCCGCTCGCTGGACACCATCGGTCACTACGACCCGCGCCAGGAGCCCGTCTCCATCCACGTCGACGCCGAGAAAGCCGCCAAGTGGTTGGGCCAGGGTGCGCAGCCGTCCGAGACGGTCGCCCGGCTGTTCCGCCAGGTCGGCATCCTGCCGGCCCGGTAACCAGACCAGCATGTCTGCATCCGAACTCGTGGCCTACGTCGCTCGCGCACTCGTCGACGATCCAGATGGGGTCAGTGTCGAGGTCCACGAGGAAGAGGGCACCCAGGTCATCGAACTGCACGTGGCAGAGGACGATATGGGCAAGGTCATCGGCCGCAACGGCAGTGTCGCCAAGGCGATGCGGACGCTGCTCAAGGTGGTCGCCACCCGTGAAGGCGCGCCCATCGCGCTGGAGATCGTCTGACCCGGTCAGCACACATGGAGTCTCCGCCCGTCCCCTCCGGGACCGCCGCCCCCGACGCTGGTGCGACCTCGCATCGCCTGGTCGTCGGCCTTGTCCGGGGTATCCACGGCCTGCGCGGTGCGGTCCGGCTGGAAGTGCTGACGGATGACCCTGGCCGGTTCGAAGCGGGTGCCCTGCTGTACCAGGAGGGCCGGGACGAGGCGCTCACCGTGGATTGGTCACAGACCGACGGGCCGGGCATCCTCATCCGGTTCGAGGAGCGTCCCGACCGGGCCGCCGTGGAACCACTACGTGATATGTACCTGGAAGCGTTCGTCGATCCTGACGCGCGGCCGGCCGGCAGCTGGTACTGGCACGAGGTGATGGACACCCACGTCACGACCAACACGGGCGAGGACCTGGGTGTCGTCACGGACATCTTCCGGACTGGCGGCAGCGAGGTGTTCGTCATCCAGGGCGCCCGCGGCGAGGTCCTGGTGCCCGCCGTCGGCAGCATCATCATCGACTTCGCGCCCGCTGAGGGCCGCATCGTCGTGGACGCCGAGGTCCTGGCGCTCGACGATACAGAGTCCCGCTCCAAGGTCCGGGGCCGCCGCACCACCCGCGCCCGACGGGATCGCGAACGGGGCATCGTGGCCGGATCGGCGAGCGACGCCGTCGCTGGCCCGCCGGCTGCGCCGACCACCGCGTCCGACGCTGAGCCAGCCGAGGTCGATCCGGCAGCGACGTGACGCTGCGCATCGATGTCATCACGCTGTTCCCGGGCCTGTTCCCGGGCCCACTCGGGGAGAGCATCCCGGGACGCGCTCTGACCGAGGGTGCGGCCGAGCTCCACGCCCACGACCTGCGGACGTGGGGCCTCGGACGTCACCGGAGCGTGGACGACTATCCCTACGGCGGTGGCGCAGGCATGCTGCTGCGTCCCGAGCCGGTGGCGGAAGCCCTCGATGCCGTGGCACCGGCCGGCTCATCGGCGGTCCGCATCCTGCTCGATCCCGGCGGCCACCGGTTCGACCAGGAGCGTGCGCAGCGGCTGGCAACGAAGCAGCACCTCGTCTTCGTGTGCCCCCGGTATGAGGGCATCGACGATCGAGTGCGGACCATGATCGACCTCGAGCTGTCCATCGGCGACTACGTCCTGTCGGGTGGCGAGATCCCGGCGCTGGTCGTCATCGACGCCGTCCTGCGGCTATTGCCGGGGGTCATCGATGCCGCGTCCCCGGCGGATGAGTCGTTCTCGACCGGACTCCTGGAGTACCCCCAGTACACGCGTCCGGCGGAGTACCGGGGCGTTGCGGTGCCGGAGGTGTTGCTGAGCGGCCACCACGGCGAGGTCGAACGATGGCGCCGGGAGCAGGCGCTCGAGCGGACACGTCGGGTGCGCCCGGACCTGCTGCCCCCCGGGGCCTGATATACTCCGCCACCGACCCACCGGAGCCGCGGCCCCGGGCGTGCGTGCGCGCCGCCAGACAGGCCCACCAGCGAGCGAGAGAACATCCGATATGACCGTACTCGACGACATCGTCGCCGACCAGATCCGCACCGATCTGCCGTTGCTGGCATCGGGTGACACCGTCCGCGTGTCCGCCAAGGTCGTCGAGGGCACCCGGGAGCGCATCCAGGTGTTCGAAGGCACCGTCATGCGGCTGCGCGGCGGCGGCATCACCCGTTCCATCACGGTTCGCGCATTGCGCAGCGGTGTCGGCGTGGAGCGGACGTTCAAGATCAACTCCCCGCGCATCGAGAAGATCGAGGTCGTGCGACACGGCGTTGCCCGCCGCGCACAGCTCTACTTCCTGCGCAAGCGTGTCGGCAAGGCGGCCTCGCTCCGAGAGCGCCGCGACTAGTCCGCAGCGTATGCCCGGCGATGTCGGCCGGGCGCGTGCGGGCCGCGCCGGCTCGTTCCCAGCTGACCGATGTCGGTCCGTACCCCTGACCTGCGCGCCGAACGGCGCCTGTGGCAGGACGGCCATCGGCTGGTCGTGGGCGTGGACGAGGTCGGCACCGGCGCCCTGTGCGCACCGGTCGTGGCGGCCGCGGTCCTGGTCCGACCCAACACGCGCAAGATCCCGGGGGTCCGGGACTCCAAGACCCTCTCGCTGAGGCAGCGGGAGGCGCTCGTCGTCGAGATCCGGCGTCGGAGCCTGGCCTGCGGTGTGGGGGCCGCGTCCGTGGCCGAGATCGAGCGTCTGAACATCTATCACGCGTCCCATCTCGCGATGCGCCGCGCGCTGCGTCGTGTCGGACCCTATGACCATGTCCTGGTGGACGGCCGTGCCATCGCGGGCTTCGCGGCGCAGGTCGGCCCGTGCACGGCCATCGTCGATGGCGACGCCACGTCCTACGCCATCGCATGTGCATCCATCGTGGCCAAGGTGACCCGTGACCGGCTGATGCGCCTCCTCGCGGCACGCTATCCGGGCTATGGCTGGGAACGCAACGCCGGCTACGCAACACGGGACCATGTGGCCGGGTTGCAGGCGTTGGGGCTGACGCCGTTCCACCGCCGGACCTACCAGCGCATCCGGCGGATCCTGGAGGGTGACCAGCTCGCGCTTGAGCTCGCGGACGGCGATGGTGCCGGCGATACCCACATACCGGCGATACCCACATAAGTGCGGGCGAAGAGGCGTTGACTACGCTCCTCACATGAGTCCAGCGCCTGATCCTCGGACGACACGAGGCCGGGTTGGCGTGGCGGCCGAGGACATCGCCTGCCGGTTCCTGGAGGCGCTCGGCTGGCAGGTCCTGGCCCGGAACCTGATCGTCGGCCGGGATGAGATCGACCTCGTCTGTCTGGACGAGGGCGTGCTGGTGTGCGTCGAGGTGCGGGGCCATGCGACCAGCCGTTTCGGTGCCGCCGAGGAGTCCGTGGACCGCCGCAAGCTGGCCCGCAACCACCGAGCCGCGATGACCCTCATCCGCTCCGGCTGGCGCCGGGAGCAGGGTCTGCCGACTCGCGTCAACTGGCGCGTGGATGTGGTCGCGGTCGAGCTGCGGCCGGCGCTGTGCCGAGACATGGGCGGACCGACGGTGCGGCACATCCAGGGCGTGACCCTTGACTGAGGCGCGACCTCTGGGCGGGCGCGGCGGCGTGTCCAGTCGCAACCAGGCCGGCTCCTCGCACACTCACTCCCGCAGCAGCTCGTCAGCCGCAGCCGTCCGGCGGACCTGGGCCGTCGAGCGAGCCAGGCCCTGCGAGCCAGGCCCTGCGAGCCAGGCCCTGCGAGCCAGGCCCGGATGGCACACGTGACGTGCACCCGCGACGGCGCTGCCATGGCCGCGCTCGTCGAACAGCCCCACGGGCCCTGATGGCACACGTGACGTGCACCCGCGACGGCGCT
>Ga0105047_10003317_pt1 | contig 28371 bp, 26 predicted proteins | sample MAT04_FD_78384 | JGI IMG/M metagenome (GOLD analysis project Ga0105047, IMG submission 78384) | Freshwater microbial communities from Lake Fryxell liftoff mats and glacier meltwater in Antarctica - MAT-04 (megahit assembly) | ecosystem: Environmental > Aquatic > Freshwater > Ice > Liftoff... | reverse complement strand
CTCACCCGGTCCGAGATACGGCAGATCATCTTTATCTCGATGTTGTCGCCAATCGAATATCGCGCTCTGGGTCCCATTCGGCCGCCGCGCAAGGTCAAGAAATCCCCGAAGAAGCGGGCGAAAGCGAAGACGACTTAACGATAGACGCCAGCGCTTCCACCCGAACTTTTCAGGAGCTCATTTATGATGATGGTGCGTGCGTTTCTGTTGCTCGCGGCGGGCTTTGCGCTGACACTCAGCACGTCTCTCGACGCCCAAGATCGCGTCACGCCCAAGGAAGCCAAGGGCGGCGAAAAGCAGGGCGTGGCCTGGGCCGAGGTGCCGGAACTCTTCAAGACCATGAAGATCCCCGATTGGCCGATGCCGACGGATTTGAAGAAGTGGCAGGAAGTTGACCGCGCCAAGACGCGCGCGACTTTGCTTCAGTGCCTGGGCGACATGCCGCCGCGGCCTGATCCGAAGAAGGTCAAGATCGTTAGCAAGGAAGAGTTCGACGATTACACGCTGGAACGGTTCGAGTTCCACAACGGTGTCGATATGGTCGTCCCCGGGATCATCGCCATCCCGAAGAAGCGGTCGGGGCCGCTGCCCGCGGTCATGGGCCTGCACGGTCACAGCGGGTCGAAGGGTGAGTATATTCCCAACGCGCAGAACGAACGATCGCTCGGCTGGATGCTGGTGAAGCGCGGCTTCGTTGTCGCGGCCATTGATGGGGCTTTCAACGGCGATCGCATCGGCAAAGGGCCGGGCGGCGCCAACTTCGATAAGGGCGCCTACCCGCAAGAGATGACGTTGTTCAAGCACTATCTCTTGCAGGGCTCGTGCCTGTGGGGAATGATGCTGCGCGAGGAACAATGCCTGATCGATTATCTCGAAACGCGGCCGGAGGTCGACAAGGACCGGATCGGGGCCACGGGGATGAGCATGGGCTGTACACGATCCTGGTGGCTGGCGGCGATCGACGATCGCATCAAGGCGATGGTCGGCGTCGCCTGTTTCACCCGCTACACGGAACTCATCGCTCACGGCAACCTGCGTAAGCATGGCATCTACTACTTCGTTCCCGGCGTCTTCAAGCACTTCGACACCGAGGCCATCAATGCCCTGATCGCCCCGCGGCCTCACCTGGAACTCTCCGGCGATCAGGACGGCGGCGCTCCAACGGACGGCATCGTCACGCTGGAAAAGAAACTTGGCTCCCTCTATCGTCTCTACGGTAAACCGGAGAATTTCCGCAGCGTCATCTACGCCGGCACGGGCCACGAGTACCTGCCGGAGATGCGCATCGAGATGGTCGAATGGTTCGCGAAACACTTGCCTTCGAAGAAGTGAGACCTTTTTTCGACGCCCGCTCGAATAACGCTAACTCTTCGAAAAGACGAATGGTTTCGGGTTGCCGGTCCCCAGAGAACTCCCGGCGGTGGGTCGCCAGAGGACCACATCTTCGATCTTGCGGGCAAGGTCAAAGTCTTTGTCGGTGATGCCGCCGGCTGAGTGAGTTTGCAACTTCACCCAGAGCTTGCCCCAGGTGATGGCGAGGTCAGCGTGATGATAGGCGGCTTCACACAGGTAACCGATCGCGTTGGTCGCCATTAGCGTTTGCGGCCAGCCGTCCGTGTTGTACTTGCGGCGCAGCCAGCCCTCTTCGAGATACCAGCCCGTTAGGCCCAGTTCCTGGATCTTCGCGTTGATCTCGGCGTCGGTGTAGACCTTCTCTTTGGGTTCGCTCATGGGGTGTCTCCTGATTGCGCGTTGTCCGTCGTCTAGGGTCCGTTGTATACAGAGAGAAAGCGATGGGGAACGATTCGAGACCTGGAGGCATGCCGTGACCGATAAGAAACAGCGATTGAAAGAACTCTTCCTCGAGCGGGCGGTTTCGTTCGGCACGTTCACGCTCGCATCGGGGAAGACGAGCAGCTACTACATCAATTCGAAGAAGGTGCTTTTTCATGCCGAGGCGGTAGCGCTACTCGGCGATTTGCTCTTCGAAGCGACGAGCGATTTGAATATTCAGGGGATCGGCGGGCTCGAAGTCGGCGCCATCCCGATGGCGACGGCGGCCTGTCTGAGCTATCACCGGGCGGGAAAATCAATTGAGGGTTTCTTCGTCCGCAAGCAAGCGAAGGGGCACGGCAGCCAGAGCCGGGTCGAGGGGAATGTGAAAGCGGGCGATCGCGTGGCGGTGATTGACGACGTGTTGACGACGGGTGGTTCGGTCGTGCAGGCGATTGAGGAGATCGAAAAACTGGGGGCGAGCGTGGCTCGTGTCGTCTGCATCGTCGATCGGTTGCAGGGGGCGCGCGAGGCACTCGCCAAGTACGATTACCGCCCCCTGTTCACGATCCGCGATCTGGGCATCGAGCCGGACGCGGGTGTTCCGCTCGCCCGCTGACGACTACGGTTTGGCGTTGGTCGTTTCGAGATCCGCAAGACGCGGCTTGCCCATCAGCAGCATGGGTTTCGCTTCTTGTTTCATCTGGGCGAAGAGCTTGGGGACTTCCTTGTCGATCTTGCGATCGATGACGTCACGTCGAAGGTCCTCTTTCACCTTGGCGAAGTCAACGTCCTTGGCCGGTTCGATGGTGCCGATACGCTTGATGACGAGAAAGCCGATCGGCAGGCCGATCACCTCGCTGATGGCGCCGTCTTTCAGCTTGAATGCGGCCTCCTCAACCTGAGCGCTTTCGGGTCCCGAGAAGCGACCGATCGGTTCAATCTCACCACAACGGGCGGCCAAAGTACCGTCCGGTTGGCCCCGAGCGACCTCGTCGAAGTGCGCATCGCTCATGCGCAGCTTGGCATATTGCTTGAGTGCGACGTCGCCTTCATTCGATCGCCAAAGAATGATCTTGCAGCGGACACGTTCACCGTAGCGGTTCTCGTAAAGTTGCGCCAGTTCTTTGTCGTCGACGACGATCTGGTCGCGGCACAGTTTGGCGAGGAGCAACCGCGGCCGCATGACTTCGATGCGCCATTCGTCGATCGACTTGCCGTAGCGTTGTTTCAGAACCGTGCGGATGTAGTCGGCCTTGGCGACTTTGATTCGCTTGCAATCTTCTTCGATGGCGGCGTCGATCTCGATCGGCGTGACATCGATGCCGCGCTTGGCGCAGGCCATCTCGATGATGCGCTGATTGACATACACGTCGATGTGATCGTTGCCGTAGAGCGAGATCAGGTAGTCGCCGAATTCTTCACGGGTGATCGCCGTCTGGCCATGGATGTACGCTACGACGCGTTTTGTATCCGCCGGTGCGGGAAAGTTCGCGGACGCGGGGACCACTGCCGGGGCCGCCTGTTGGGCCGCCAGGGGTTCGGGGCCGCTGGAATGACCGATCCAAAAGCCTACGCCCAAGAGCACCAGGCCGCCCAGGAGAATCACGAACTGTTTGTGTCGCGTGTTCATCGCTTCACGCCTCCTTATCAGAAACGAGCCCGAGAACCCGAGCCCGGAAAGTTTGCTTCTGAAGGCGTATAGCGAAGGTTGGCAGGCCACGCAAGCCCGACCGGCGGGAGATGGAAGATGGCGAAATTTACGGGATCTGAACCGGTCGGACGTCGCCCAACAGTTTTCGCACGTGCTTGGCCAACATGTCCGTCTCAAGATTGACGCGATCGCCCACTTTCTTGAAGCCGAGCGTTGTGTTGTCGAGGGTATGTGGAATCAACATCACCGAAAAGAAATCGGCCCCGACTTCAACGAGCGTCAGGCTCACGCCGTCGACGGCGATGGAGCCTTTGGGGACCATCAGGCACGTCATCTCCGCGGGACAGGTGAAGCGGACGAATTCCCATTCGCCTTCAATCCGGCGCTCCTGGATCGTGCCGACGCCGTCGACGTGCCCTTGCACGAAGTGGCCGCCGAGCCGATCGCCCACGCGCAGCGAGCGTTCCAAGTTCACGCGCTCGCCATGTTGCAGAGTTCCCAGGTTTGTCTTCAGTAGCGTCTCAGGGCCGACTTCGAACGAAAAGCAATTCGCGGAGGTGGCCACCACCGTCAGGCAGACGCCGTTGACGGCGACCGATTCACCCAGAGCGAGTTGTGGAGCGATCACCGGCGCCTCGATGGAGAGGAACACTCCGACTCGCGCGGCGGACGTGCGCGAATGGACCTTTCCCAGAATTTCAACGAGACCGGTGAACATGTCGACTAAGTTCCGAGTTTCGAGTTCCAAGTTTCGAGTTCCGTCCGACTTTCTTAAACTCGGAACCTGGAACTCGAAACTCGGAACTTTCCCCAACTCACGTGCCGTGTTCCCAGCCGGTCAGGTACGCGGACTGGTCCGTCGAGAGCTTGTCGATGGTGATGCCCATCGACGCCAGTTTCTCGCGGGCCACGTATTGCTCGATCTCGACGGGGACATTGTGAACCATGTTCGACAGCTTCCCCTTATTCTTGACGCAAAATTCGGTCGCCAAGGCCTGCGTGGCGAAGCTCATGTCCATCACGCTCGGCGGGTGCCCTTCGGCCATGGCGAGATTGACGAGCCGGCCGGCGCCGAGCACGAAGATCCGCTTGCCGTTCTTCATCTTGTACTCGTCGACCTGCGGGCGAACGTCCTTCACGATCGAGGCCGATTCGGCTTCGAGAGCCGGCAGTTCCAGTTCGACGTCGAAGTGGCCGGAGTTGCAGACCACCGCGCCGTCTTTCATCGCCAGGAAGTGTTCGCGGCGAACAATGTGCTTGTTGCCGGTAACGGTGATAAAGACGTCGCCCACTTTGGCGGCCTCGGCCATCGACATCACGGCGAAACCGTCCATGGCGGCTTCGAGCGCGGCGATGGCGTCGACTTCGGTGATGATGACCTGGGCCCCGAGACCGCGAGCCCGGCTGGCGACGCCCTTGCCGCACCAACCGTAACCGCTGACGACAATCTTACGGCCGGCGATGAGCATGTTCGTCGCGCGGATCAAGCCGTCGATCGTGCTCTGGCCTGTTCCGTAGCGGTTGTCGAACATGTGCTTCGTGGCCGCGTCGTTGACGGCGATCACCGGGAACTTGAGAACGCCGTCTTTTTCCATCGCCCGTAAGCGAATCACGCCGGTAGTCGTCTCTTCCATGCTGCCGATGATGCGCTCGAAGGCACTGGCCCGGTCGGCAGGCTTGATTTTCTTCGCCCAGGCGGCCACCTGCGGATGGACGTCCTTCAGGCGATCGTGCGCGACGAAGACCATGGCCGAGACGAGGTCGGCCCCGTCGTCCATCGTCACGTGCGGCTCGAACGCGAGGGCAGCGACAATGTGCTGGTAGTAGGTCTTGTTGTTCTCGCCATGGATGGCGTTGACGTGGACGCCGAAATCCTTGACGAGGCTCGCGGCTACGTCATCCTGGGTCGAGAGCGGGTTCGAAGCGATGAGCATCACCTCGGCGCCGCCGGCCTGGAGGGCGCGGACCAGGTTCGCGGTCTCGGCCGTCACATGCAAGCAGGCCGCCATCCGCATCCCTTTCAGCGGCTTCTCCTTGGCGAAGCGCTCGCGGATGCGCGTGAGCACAGGCATGTCTTGGTCGGCCCACAGAATACGTTTCTTGCCCTTCGGCGCCAGTTTGAAGTCAGCGACGTCCGAACGATTGCTGGCCATGCCCTCGATCCTTCCATGTTAGATGAAGAAAGCCCATGCGGCCGGAACTCCTCCGTTACGCACAGGCACACTGAGGCGATTGTTTTACTTTCATCTGGTCCCAACGGCGAGACGCAACAAGGAAATGCTGAAAGAACGGTCCGATTCATTCCATCTATTCGTAAGGAACGAACCCATCTTGACCCATTCGGGAGGGCGGCTTGCTCATGAGAATTTCAAAAATCGTAGCTCTTTCATTCTTATCCTTCGGGATGACACATCTTTCGGCTGCCGATCCGGTGGAGACCGACCGTAAGAAGCTCTCGGGCTCCTGGTCCGGTTGGGTCGTCGAAGGTCGCGGCGACAACCCCAAGCAGCGTCGCATGGCGATCGAAGTCACGATCAAAGACGGCAAGATGACCGGCATCGAGAACGGCAAAAAGGATTTGGGCGAGGGGACGTTCACGCTCAAGGTCAACAACAACTCGAAGCAGCTTGACGCGACCCGCACCAAGGGCGACCCAGGCCGGGGACAAACCTACCAGGGCATCTATTCACTCGATGGCGACACGCTCCGCTGGTGTGTCAGCAGCCCGCCGGGCCGAGAGCGGCCTGCCGAGTTGCAATCGAAGACGGGCCAGTTTTTGATGATTCTGGAGCGAAAGAAAAAGTAGATCGGATGATCGACATGGTTCGCAGGCCGACCGATCGATTCAAAATAGTTGACCGGCGCATTTCCCTGTCTATGGATTGTTCGATGTCGCTCAAGTTCACGCGGCATCGAATTCAATAACACGGAGATGCATCAATGAATCGGCTAAATGGAATTGTGTTCGCGGTCATCGCACTGACGGGCTTGCTGACTGGCGCCGCGAAGGCGGAGCCCAAAGATATTGTCGCCACCGCGGTCGGCGCGGGTGAGTTCAAGACACTGGCGACGGCACTTGAAAAGGCGGGACTTATCGACACCCTGAAGGGCAAAGGTCCCTTTACCGTCTTCGCTCCGACAGACGCGGCGTTCGCCAAGATTCCGGCCGAGACGCTGAAGGCCGTCCTCGCCGACAAAGAGAAGCTGACGAAAATCCTGATGGCGCATGTGGTTGTCGGCAAGAGCGTGATGGCGGCCGATGTGACCAAACTCGACGGTGTGAAGGTCAACGGCTTCGTGATCTCAACGAAGAGCGGCGTGAAGATCGGCTCGGCCACTGTTACGAAGGCCGATGTCGAGTGCACAAACGGTGTCATTCACATCATCGACACCGTGCTGATCCCCGATTGAGCACGCCCATGAGCAGCCTCATCGAGAGGGAAGGTGGACGCCCGCGGCATCTCGGGGTTTTCGGGATGCCGTGGGTGTTTTGACGTGCGTCGGCCAGTTTTATCTTCCCGGGGCTGATTTCGGACTCATTTCTTCGGCATCTGAAGCTGTTCTTCGCATCGCCGCATATTCGATTGCGATCTCTTCACTTCTCGGCTAGCATAGCCCTACTTGAATGGCATCAACTACATCGGCAGGCCTTGATCGGCCAGCGGGAGGGCTCCCCATGCTTCGCCACCTCTTTATTTTCACCACCGGTCTGTTGCTTCTCGTCGCAACCGCGCTGTCCGCGGGCGAACCGTGGTTCGAACCGGCCCGGCGCGGTCAAATGACCGCCGACCAGAAGAAGTGGCTCGACGAACGTGAGGGGATCCGAAAAAACGTCACGCGTCTGCAGGGCACTAATTACGACAACGCGGAAGCGTTGAATCTGGTCCGATCGACGTACAAGCAAGACCTCAAGTTTTTTGGGGAGAAGCATGAAGAGGTGGTCAAGTCACTGAACTACAGTGCCGGCCGCTTCTACTTTGCGGGCGAGTTCAAGATCGCCTACGATCTCAAGCTCATCGAATACAAGGCGTGTGAAGATTTGTTCGGGGCCGACAACTGGCGTCTGCGGAGCATCGATTTCAAGATTCGGATGTACAAGGAACTCACGAAGGCGACGAGCAAGCAGCTCCGGAGCATGTACGGCGACGCCTGGGATCTCGACACCGAGGCTCGCAATCTGCGCGACAAGAACAAGAACGCGGAAGCCCAGACCAAGTCGGAAGAGTCGGTTCGCCTTCTAAGCCAGGTCGGCAAGGCTTGCGGCGTGCCGGATGAGGAGAACGTCGAATTGGCCGGCCTGCTGGTGGAAGTCGCCAAGGCCCAGCGGAACGCGGCCCTGTACGCCAAATCCGAGCAGATGGTTCGCGATGCACTCATCATCTACAAGAACAGCTATGGCGCGGCCCACCCGGTTTATGCCGACACGCTCACCGAACTGGCCAACAATCATCAAAAGCGCGGCGAACTCGCTCAATCGGAACTCGCCTCCCGCGACGCCATCGCCATCTATGAAAAGGCGTTCGACTATCCGCACCGCGATGTCGTCAATGCCTTGGAACAACTTGCCCGCGTTTACTTTGATGGTTCAAAGTACGGCCTGGCCGAGACCACTTATTTGAAGGCGCTCAAGCTCCTCGATCAGGTCGATTCACCTTACAAGTTTACCAAGGCCAATATTTTGACGTTCCTGGCCGGCGTTTACTCACGGACGAACCGTCTGGATGATGCGGAGACCAAAGCACGTGAGGGACTCGCCTTGGCCGTCGAGACGGCAGGCGAGCAGGACCAGGCGTGGGTCAACGCCGCGCAGCAGCTCAACATCATCTTGATGAACAAGAAGAAGTACCCGGAAGCTCTGGAACTGGCCGAGAAGGCGCTGACGACCCAAGTGGCGATCACGAGCGGCCGGCATCCCTATGCCGGCATCGTCGGGGCACAGACGGGCAAGATGCGCCGGCTCTCCGGCAAGTATGTCGAAGCGGAAGAAGTTCTGCGTGCCTGTCTAAGCAATCTGCGCCGCAACTATGGTGATGCGAACACCACCACTCTCAGCGCCTTGAATACTCTGGGCGAGTTGTTCGTTGAATTGCGCGACAAGAGCATCAAGGAAGGCAAACTCGAAGCCGCTAGCGATTTACAAAAGAAACTGGTCGATATTCGGGCCGAGGTTCAACCCGCGGGAACCTGGTCGCTCGTCGAAGCGCGTCATCGGCTCGATTATCTCAGTGGTTTGCTTGAACGCAAGGATGACGATCGCGAGCCGCTGATGAAAGCTCAACAGAGCATTCTTGAAGCGGACGAATTGCGTGCCGCGAATAAGTTCAAGGAGGCGCTTCCCCTGATGGAGAAGGTCCTCGAAGCCCAGGCCGACTTTCCCAAGACTTCGTTTGCCGTGACCGAGACGAAAGCTCGGCTCGGGGCGATCCATCATGGCCTCGGGGATTTCACCAAAGCGGACTCATTCGATCGCGAAGCGGCCGTCAGTTACGACAAACTCTTTACCGGCACTTTGCTGCCCCCGCAGGCCATCGAGTGCTACATGCGGATCGGTCGCGGCGCCAAGCAACGGGGCGATTTTGTTGAGGCCGTCACGAATCTGGAACATGCGCGCGAACTCTATCGCCGGCTGTATGGAAAGCGGAACAACGATTATCTCTCCGCTTACCAGGAACTCTTTCGTGCCCGTCTTGACGCCGGCGACGTTCGACCGCTCGAGTCCGACGCGCGCGAACTCGTCGATCTTGTCACCAAGCAAAAGGGATTCGACAGCCCCGAAACGCTCGCCGCTCAAGACGACCTCGCCACGGTTCTTCGCCTGACCAACCAGATCGAAGCGGCGGACAAGATTCTGGTCGACCTTCAGGCACGGTCAAAACCCGCGGCGGGCCCCGCTGGTAAAGATCACATCCGCGCCCTGAATCAGTTGGGACTGTTGCGCCGACAAATGGGGAAGCTCGACGAGGCATCCGCCCTCTTCGAGCAAACGGTCGATTTCTACGGGGAGAATTTCCCGACGAACGACGCCGTGTTTGCCGCCTACCTTGCCAATCAGGCCACGGCTCGGCTCGAACTGGGAGAAATACCCACGGCCGAGACGCTTCTGCGCCGCGCGATTGCCCTTTTCGACAAATTGAAGATCAAGAACGAGAAGCTAACGCCTCGATTGATCACAATCATCGAGACGCGCGTACAGCAGCAATTGACAGCCGGCAAGCTCGACGACGCGAAAAAGTCGGCCGACGAGGCAGCCGCCCTCACCAAGACCCATTTCGGCGAACAGCATCCGCGAACCGTTCTAGCGGGAGTTTGGTTAAAGAACGTCCAGGCGCTCACGGCTTTGCCCGAAGCGAAAATCAAGGCGATCATGGCCATCGCTTCAGCCATTGCCGGCATCCAGCTTGACCTTGCCAACGGCCAGTTCGCGGAGGCGCTTCCCAAGATCGACGGCTATGTGAAGACTGGGGGTGAACATGTCGGGGTGGATCATCTTGATCTATCGCCCATGCTGGTATTGAAATCAAAAGCGCAGATCGGACTCGGTCAGACCGAGGCGGCCCTGAAATCGCTTGAGCAAGCGCAAGCCATCAGCGCCAAGGCGCTCGGCGAGAACCATCCGGAAGTCGGCCAGATCCTCCTGGCCACGGCCCGCCTTCGTTTCGAACGGTCCGAGTATGCACTCTCCCTGAATGCGGCACGGCAAGCACTGGCCCTCTTTGAGAAAGGACCGGACGCCCGTTCGCTCGAAATCGGATGGGCGCACCTTGACATCGCCCACGCCCTGTTGCGCTCAGGCGACTATGCCGCCGCCCACAACAGCTTCCGACTCGCGGACGACATTCTCTTTCGCTTGCAGGTCGATCACCCGGATGATTATGTGGAATGCCTGCTCGCCCAGGTGGAATGGAGCTATACGACCGGCGACATGCCGCGAGCGAAGACACTGTTGGCTCAGGCCGCGGGGCTCGTCGGGCCCCTCGTGCGGGTGAATTCGCGCCTGCAAGCCGAGTTATTGATGACGCAGGCACTCGTCGAAAAGAATGATGGCGATCGCGCCAAGGCGGCGTCTCTGGCGGCCCAGGCGATCGAGGCCTATGGCAAGTCGTTCGGGGAAAAGAGCCTGAAGCGAGCGGAGGCGTTGAATTTCCTCGCACTGATCCGTCTCGAACTCGGCAAGACCGATGATGGCGAAAGAATGATCGCGGAGGCCCGGCAAATTCGTTCAGCGGCAATCGGCAAGCCGTCGACAGAAGACATCCATGCCGCCGCCATGCTCGCGCTGGGCAAGGGCGATCTGGCGGCTGCGGAGAAGAACCTGCGGGCGGCGATTGAAGCGAAACGTCAGGCCAAGGAAGACCTCGGCGATCTGCTTCTCTCGCTCGGCGTTTTGCTCCATCAACAAGGGAAGGAAGACGAGGCCGAGAAGCTGTACCGCGAGGATCTCGATCTGGGCAAGGCGCTGTTGGGATCGCTCTTGATCGCCCAGCGGGAGGCGCCAAGCATGCAGCTAATCGGCCAGCGCCGCGAGGCGCTCGATCGGCTTCTCTCGCTGTCGGCAACGGTCGCGCGGAACGAGGCTCTTTATCCCCATTGGCTGGCGTGGAAAGGGTCCGCCTCGACCCGTTCCCGCTTGATCCAGACCGCGCGAGCTAAACCGGAACTTGCAGGTCTCTTTCAGAGGCACGGGGAATTGAGCATCCGGTTGGCGACCATCGCTACACGACTCCCGTTTGAGGAAGAGCGGCCGGCGTGGTACGCGCAGGTCGAGGCGCTGACGCGTGAATTCGAATTCATTGAAGAAGAAATCCTACAGCGTGCCCAGCTCGAGCGTCCGCCGCTAGCGACATTCGATCAGGTCCGCCGGGCGCTACCCGAGAAGGCTGTGCTGATCGACTTTGTCGAGTACACGCATTACCTGCCGCCCGCGAAAGGCCAGACTCGCTGGTCGGCTGAAAGCCGGCTGGCCGCCTTTATCCTGCGGCCGGGCAAAGCGATTGAGCGTGTCGAGATCGGCCAACCGCATGAGCTTGGCCTTGCTATCAGCGAGTGGCGACGGCTGACGGATGAATATGCCGACATGCTCTTTGCGCTCGAAAAAGGCCGCATTTCGAAGGAGAAGATCAAGGAAAGCGAGGATCTGGAGAAAGCTCACGAACGGCTGATGTTGCGGTTGAACAAACTGCTGTGGGAACCACTCGCGCCCAAGGTCGATGGGGCCGATACGCTCTATATCTCCGCTGACGGCGAGCTGGGCAAATTCCCGTTCCCGGCCCTGCTCATCGGTAAGGACGAGTTCCTGCTCGAACGATTCACCGTGACCGTGACACCGATTCCCGCCTTGCTGCCGACGTTGCGAACGAGCCAACCCCTCAAGTTGAACGGGGCGACAGCCCTGACGTTCGGCGGCATCGACTTCAATGCCGCCCCGGAGAAGATCGTTGAGAAGCCGCCGACGCCGATCGGGAAGAAGGGAATTAAAGATCAATTCCTGGGCTCAACCATCTTCAACCGTCCCGGTGTGAAAGCCCTGGCGAATAGTGGTCCGGAGACCGAGGCTATCGGCAAATTGCTGCGGAAGAATCTGGGTGACGGCGTCGTCGCGATCCGCCTGGCGCAGGACGCGTCGGAAAATCAGTACCGTGCTCTCTCGCCCAAGAATACTTGGCAGCACTTTGCCACGCACGGGTTCTTCGCCCCCAACATGGTGCCGGCCCGCTTCGGCCGCATGCCCGGCGGCGAGGTGCATCGAGCGGTCTCAGGCAATCAGGGCGTGCCGCGCATCTTGTACGACCCGGGCCTGTTCTCAGGTCTGACACTGGCCGGCGCGAACGAAGCCAACGACCCCGACCAGGACGACGGCATTCTGTGGGCCTTTGAAGTGGCGAATTCCGACTTGCGCCACGTGGAACTGGTGGTGCTCTCGGCTTGCGATACCGCCATCGGCATCGTGGCGCCCGGTGAAGGGATCCTTGGCTTGCAACGTGCTTTCCATCAGGCGGGGGCCAAGACCGTCCTGGCCACGTATTGGCCGGTCTTCGACCATGGGGCCCGGCTGATGATGGAACGATTCTTCGCCAACATGGTCGAGAAAAAGATGCCGCCGGACGCGGCCTTGCGTGAGGCGCAGATTTGGTTGCTGACCGCGGCCCGCAAATCGTTCAAGAAGGAAAACGACGCGAATTATCCCCAAGTGCCGTTCGCCTACGGAACGCCGTTCGCGTGGTCGCCGTTCTTCCTGAGCGGGCAGTGATGTCCGTGCGGGCTTAATTCACAGAGCCGCGTTGAACAACGGAGGAAGTTGCTTCCCGGAAGCGGAAAGATCATCTTGACATCGTTCAATGCTTATCGCTCCGGTCCCCTTTTTTGTCACGGATGAAGGGCGATTCCGCGAGGGTGAACAAAATGACTTCTTCGCCCGTACTCGTGCTTACATCGTGGTGAAGGCTCAAGACTTTGACCCCCGTGGTCTCATGAATAAGCGTTTCCAGGATCGGCCGGGCCATCTCGATCAGGTGCGTTCGAACCTGTTTGAGTAAGTCTCGCCCTTTTTCGACCGGGAATGATTTCACCAACTGCTGCTCGGCGGCGGTCAGGACGCCTTTGAGCCGGATTACCAGAAGATCGCCGATCAAATACGTGTGGATATCCTTCGGTCCGCGCCCCATGTAGTCCTGTTGAAATCGTGTGATTCCTTGACAAACGGCCGCTTCAATCTCGCCCTGAGTCTTCATGGCGACCTCCGAACTCGTTGGCAAAGTACACTCGGGTTTCCGTTAAATACACCATGAACTGAGCCATACTTGTTATAGTGGCGTTAACGGTTAATTGCACTTGTAATCGAGGTCATGAGCGCTATAATCTTGAGTAGACGGATCAAGGGAGTCGCTCTTGAGCCGGTTTTTCGAGTCGAAGTTGTCGGAAGACTAACTAACGGGCAACCCAATTATGTTTGGGGGGCCTTTTATTGAGTAAGCCGGCGTGGTGGGATACCTAAGGGTCTCTCGCCACGCCGGCTTTTTTTTTGGCATCGGTCCGGCAACTCGTGCTCGCTCGAGACGAAACTGATGGAAAACATCCCATCGAAGATGGCGCAAGAGATCGCGCAGGCGGCGCGAGAATTCGAGCAACAACGTACGGGCCACGCACCCCAGTCGGTGACCGTGGTCATGAGCGGTGATACGCTTGTCATCACCATGCACGGCTCCTTATCAGCCGGCGAGAAGGCCCTTGCCCAGAGCCCGGCCGGCGCGGCGCAGGTTCAAGAGTTTCATCGCCAACTCTTTCTGACCTCTTATGCGGAACTGCGGCAGAAAATCAAAGCCATCACTGGGGTGGAAGTTCGCGAAGCGAAGGCGGACATCGAAACCTCAACAGGCGCCGTTGTCCAGGTTTTTAGAACCGGCACGATGGTGCAAGTCTACCTGATGAGCGGCAAGTTGCCGACCGAAAGCTGGAGCGGCCACGGTCCGGAGAATGCGATGTGGCAGCCGGGCGTGGCGTAAAATTTGGGCGCGAAAAATGGTCCAACGACCAGAAAAGAATGTTCCATGTTCTCTCAACTGTACTTAATCGCGGCACTTACTCTTCCTTCGATAGGTGGATTCCAGGCGTTGCCGTCCGAAAACGCGAACGAGAGCAAGTACGTGGGCCAGGTCATTAGCATTCGTGAAAACAAGCTGGCGATCACGAGCAAGGGCGATAAGGACCTTTCCTTCACGGTTAGTTCCCAAGCACGGATCCGCCTCGACGACAAAATTTGCAAGTTGTCGGATCTTAAAGCGGGAATGCGATTGCGAGTCATCACGAATAATCTCGACGCTACCACCGCGCTTCGCATCCAGGCGATCGATAAGTTCGAGGAGTTCGAAAACACCCACGACGGGACATTCGTCAGCATCACCGGCGCCAAGCTGGAAATGGCGGCTCTCAACAAAGAGATCCATACGCGGACCTTGGTGACGAATGTGAAAATCACCTGTGACGGCCGGGAATGCAAAGCGCAGGATCTCAAACTGGGAATGAGGCTTCGAGTGACCGTCGATCGAGGCGACAAATTGATGACGACGCGGATCGAGGCCATCGATCGAAATGTTGATTTCGACAAAGAGGACTAGTCGAAGGCGGACTTTGAGTGAGTGATCCTTGACAGATTCTTTTCCGGAGGTGATGGATGATAACGATTCCCTGGAAGGGTGAACGGCCGACAGTTGACCCGACGCCGCAGCCTACGAAAGAACATGGCATCTTGGTTGTCGATTCTAACAAAGGCAAGCGCGAAGAAGTGAACGCCTGGCTGCGAAATCAGGGGTACGGCGTGTGGGTGGGGTCGACGGGTTTGGAAGCGATTGATCTCTACACCCTTCACCGCGACGCCATCAGCGTGGTGCTAATCAGTGAAAACATGGATGCCGGTGATGGGCCGAGCACTCTGGCCGCGCTCCGGCAGATCAATCCGCAAGTGTGCTGTTGCTTCATGACGGACGATCGCACGGGTTACACCGAAGCGCAATTGCTCGACCTGGGCGCCAAAGAAGTAGTGCAGACGCCTTGTCCCCTCAAGGACATCAAACAACTTTTGTGGAAGTTGGCGGCGCCCGTTCAAAGTCAAACTGCCGTTCAGAATAATCTGTGGCGCGATGAAGGAGGTCAGGGATAACTGGCTTCGCCGGAATTCCGTTGGACATGACGCACCTGTCGCCGTGGCTGGTGCGAGAACTCTTCGAACCGAGTTTCTCCAAGTGCGGCTCGCCGCAAGGTAGTTTCCATGGGTCTTATACTTCTTGTTTTGCTGATCATTCTAGTGTTGGGTGTGACGCCCAACTGGAATCACTCGCGCCAGTGGGGCTATGGTCCGAGCGGAATTCTGGGCCTGATTCTCGTGGTGTTTATTGTCCTACTGCTCTTCGATGTCGTTCACTGGCGCACATTGAACACGAACTATTAAAACTGATGGCGTGAACGTCAATGGAACGGCACTGATCCGCGTCTCAGGCGCGGATCGGCCCCCAGAGATTGCCGGCGAAGCACTCAACAAAGGAAATGTCTGATGAGTCTGATTTCCCTCTCCAAGCCGAATCCGTTGCCGACCGTTCCAACGGCAACGCCGCCCACCCAACGTGGGAAGGCAAGTTGGACCGGGTACACGATTTTCATCCTGTTTCACTTAGCTTGTTTGGCCGCGATCTTCACCGGCACGAGTTGGTTCGACGTGGCTTTGTGCGGGGCGAGCTATCTCTTGCAGATGATCGGCATCACCATCGGTTACCACCGGTATTTTTCCCACCGTTCATTCAAGACGAGCCGCTGGTTTCAGTTTGTGCTGGCATGGCTGGGCTGCAGTGCTTCGCAGAGCGGTCCAAGCTGGTGGGTGTCGCGCCATCGGCAACATCATCGCTCGTCGGACCAGGTCGGGGACGTTCATTCGCCGGTTGTCCGCGGCTTCTGGTGGTCGCATAGCGGTTGGATCTTATCGACAGAATCAAACGGCATCGAAAAGGACCTGGTCAAGGACCTACTCCGTTACCCCGAGATTCGCTGGCTCGATCGGCATGTATGGTTGCCGCCCTTGGTCTTGGCCGGGCTTTGCTTTTTAATTGGAGGCTGGAGCGGGTTGGTGTGGGGTTTCGTCATCAGCACCGTTCTTTCGCACCACGCGACGTTCACGGTTAATTCGATTTGCCATATGTGGGGCCGCAGGCGCTATGAAACGAGCGATGCCAGCCGCAACAACTTCCTGGTCGCTCTGATCACACTCGGAGAGGGCTGGCACAACAATCACCACCATTACCCGAGCAGCGCCAGGCAAGGCGTCCGCTGGTGGGAGATCGACATGAGCTTCTATCTGATTCGACTGCTGTCAAGCACGTGGTTGGTCTGGGGCGTGCGAACGCCGCCTCCCGCCAAGCTTGCCGGCGATCCCTCCTGATCATCGGATCGGGTTCGCGTTCGAGAACAGGGAAAGATGAACACGCTAATGATAGTGATCGCAGTCTTGATGGCCGGCGCGGCAATAGTGACTATACTGGCATTCTCGCTGGGGTGGTTTCGACTCGCCCCCGTGCCGCTTGAAAGCAAGGTGAGTTTTATCCTGATGAGAAAGAAAAATGTCGGCGCTGATGATTTCAAGAATACGCCGATTAACACCACGTTCTTGGGGCCGAAAACGTCCAAAGACCAGTCGTCCAATAAAGAAAGCCACTGAAATCTTGTAGTAGCATTGCAATCGATTCGAACGGGCGGCACGATTGCCGCGATGACACGGTGAGTTCGAGTTGATCTCAATAACCAGAAGGTGAAGAATCATGAAGCGAGTATTTGCGTCAGCGATGGTGATGTTGTTGGCGGCCCTGACCGGCTGCAATAAGGGCACGCCGGGCGGCCCGGGCGCCACCGATCCCGACACCAAGAAACAGACAATCAACCTCGGCCAGTCCGACGATACGTTCACTCTGAGCGTACCCTCGAGCCTGCCGCTCTTGTCGACCAAGGTGACCCAGGGCGAGACGGCGAAGCTCACGATCGGCATCAATCGCGGCAAGAGCTTCCAGCAAGACGTCGCTCTGAAGTTCGAAGGATTGCCCACCGGCGTGATGATCGATCAAACCGCGGGCATCAAGAGCAGTGAAACGGAAGTGAACTTGACGATCACGGCCACGGACAGCGCTTCGGTGGGCGAAGCCGAGATCAAGGTTATCGGTCACCCGACAAGCGGCGGCGACGCGTCCAACAAGTTCAAGCTTACCGTCGAAAAGAAGGACGTCAGCGCGGCCACATTCACTTTGGGTGTGCCAAGCAGCCTGCCCTTGCTCGCGACCAAAGTCCAACAGGGTGGGACAACCAAGGTCGTCATCACCATTAAGCGCGGCAAGAATTTCAACCAGGATGTCGGACTCAAATTTGAGGGGATGCCCAACGGAGTGACCATCGACCCCGCCGGCGCCAAGATCTTGCAGGGGCAATCAGAAGCGAATTTGACGCTCGCAGCCAAGGACGACGCCTCGCTCGGCGACTTCGATATCAAGGTGGTGGCTCATCCGGCCACCGGCGACGACGCCTCCAGCACATTCAAAATTACCGTGACCAAGAAGTAACCCGATACTCGCGAACCGGGCGGAACTGTTCCGCCCGGGCGTGGGGTTCTTTTCAGGAGAGCAGAGATGTTCAGCAGTCGACTTATCGGTCTCGTCATTTTCGCCGTTGGCGTGGTGCTCTTGGTGTTGGGAATCAATGCCACGTCTTCCGTACGCGAACGCCTGAATGAGGCGGTTACGGGCAATTTCACGGACCAAACAACACTGTACCTTGTCGGCGGTATCGCGGCGATCGTCGTGGGCGGCGTGGTATGCCTGTTCGGCGGCCGTGGGAGAAGGTAAATTGTCGCGATAATCGAGTTCGCGTCGCCCCATCTAGTTGCACAATTTATCGATGCCGAGGAGACGGGTCGGTATTGACCGTCAATCCGGAACCGACCCATTCACGTTTATGTTCCGGGCTGTAGGTGTTTCCACTGACATCCCGTCAAGCTTGCAGCAATCGGTCGGACGGCGAGCTCACTTCTTTGCTTCGAGAATGAATTCGCAGCTGCCCCGCCTGTTTACTGGAACTCATTGAGATTTGCCTAACTCAATGGGAGGCAATTCACGTCACCGCGCTTGAAACGCTGGAAACACCCCTACTTTTTCATTGACTGAGCACTTCTCGGTTGGGCATAATTGCGTCCTGCCCAAGATAATTTAGGCCATGGGAGGATTTTGTGACAGAGGGTCGCGTTCCTGAGGGTAAGGCCTCGGCTGATACCTCGTCTTCCTTGTTGTTTCGTATTCGCCAGAAAGAACCGGAAGCCTGGACCCGATTCGTGCCGTTGTACACCCCGCTGATTAAGCATTGGTGTTACAAAAGCGGTTTGAGCGAGGCGGATGCGGCGGACATTTGTCAGGATGTATTCGGCGCGGTGGACCGAGCGATTGGCAAATACCAGCACGATCAGAAAGGCTCCTCCTTTCGCGGATGGTTGCGGACGATTACGTCGAACAAGATCCACGATCTCTTTCGGCGACGAGACCTTGGCATCGAAGCGGTGGGCGGCAGCGACGCACTCGCCCAAATGATGGCGGTTCCCGAAAGCGAACCGCAAGATTCGGGCGATGGCCAAGCGAACGAAGACGAACTGATCGTCTTTCGGCAGGCGATCGAATTGATCCTCTCCGAATTTAAAGATGAGACGCGCCGTGCCTTTTTGCGGGTGGTGGTCGATGAGGCGAGCCCGGCCGATGTGGCAACGGAGCTCGGCATCACGGTCAATGCGGTTTATCTGGCGAAGTCGCGCGTGAAGCGACGCTTTAAGGAAGAGTTCTCGGGTTTGATCGAATCGATATAGTTCGAATGTCGCGTTCTGGATGATTGCGAAGTCCGAGGAAGTCGCCCATGCTCACTCAACTCGAAATTAAGCCGCGCCGCTGCCTGGCGCCCAAGGACTTCGAGGACCTCGACAACGGGAATCTCTCGGACCCCGAGCTCGATCAAGTTTTCGAACACATTTCGACTTGTCCCGCGTGTGAAACGTTCTTGCAGAAATGGCAGAGTGCGCCAGACGACCTCCTGTCCGACAAACTACGCAAGTGCTTCGCTCGGGTGCCGATTCGTCCCGTCCCCGCTTTGACTTTGATCAAAGCGAACGCCCTGGATCAAACGGGTTCCGTCGTCACCCGTGATCGGAATTCGGTTGCTCCCGACAATGCCGCGTTCAGCCGTTCCCTGATCGGCACGCGGATCGGTCAGAATCGGATCCTGGAGGAAATCGGCCGCGGCGGCATGGGGATCGTCTTCCGTGCTCAGCAGGAATCGGTCAAGCGGCAGGTGGCCATCAAGATCATCCGCTCGGGATTCTATGCACAATCCAGCGTGATCACCCGCTTTCGCACGGAGGCCGGGGCGATCGCACGGCTGCAACACCCGAACGTTGTTCAAATTCACGAATTCTCCCAGCATGAGGACCTGCCCTACTTCGTGATGGAATGGGTCGAAGGCGGCTCGCTGGAGAAGACGTTAGACAACGGCCCGCTTTCTTTTCGTCGTGCCGCCGAACTGACGCAGATCATCGCCGGGGCGGTCGAGTTCGCGCATCAGAAACAAGTAATCCACCGCGATCTGAAGCCGTCCAATATTCTGATGACGCATGACGGCGTGCCCAAGATCGCGGACTTTGGCCTGGCCAAGTTGCTCGACGAGCAGGGGAACGAAACCCAGACGGATATGATCCTGGGCACGCCCAATTACATGGCCCCCGAACAGGCGGCCGGCCGCACGTCGGAAATCGGGCCGGTCACCGATGTCTATTCGTTGGGCGCGATTCTTTATGAAATCATGACGGGTCAGCCCCCCTTCAAAGGAACCGATCGACTGAACACGATGCGCCTGGTGCGCGAAGTCGAATTGACGCCGCCTTCCAAGCTACAGCCTGGCATCCCGAAAAATCTCGAAGCTATCTGTGTCAAATGTCTCGCCAAGAAGCCGTCGCGCCGCTATCAATCGGCCCAGGCATTTGCTGACGACCTGACGCTCTGGCTGGCCGATGAGCGCCCGCGGGGCATCCCCGGCGTGGTCGGCCGTGGCGTCACGCGATTGCGGCGGAACCGGGTCGCGGCGGCACTGGGCGTCATTTGCTTGATATTCGTCGTGGCCCTCTATCTCCGAGACCCCGATCGGCCGTTGCGCGAACTGCAAGCCAAACTGGCCAAGGGCGAGCCGGCGACGCTGATCGCGGAGAAAGGGAATCCGACCTGGTTCCGCTGGCTTGAGGGCGAGGACAGCAGCAAGATGGTGATCGGCAAGGATGGGACGGTGGTCATTCATGCGTCCGACCGGGCGATGCTGCAATTGCTCCCGTCGGTCGAGGCCGAGCGCTACCGGTTCCAGGTGCGTATACGCCACGAGAAAAGCAGCCTGCCAGGTGAGGTAGGGATTTTCTTCGCTCACAATAGCATTTCCGTGAACGACGTTCCCGTGCATTTCTTCGTGCAGCTCACTTTTAACGATATTCGCGGCAAGAAAGACTTGCCCATCATCATCGGCAAGTGGCCAGTCCCGCAGGTGCCCAACTTCGCCCGAATGCTCGCGCACTTCTACTCGCGGCCGACCGTGCCGCCGAAAGTTGACAGCGAGATGTGCGCGAAATACGGACTACCGTTCGACCCCGTTGGCGAACGAGAGGAAGGTTGGCGTGACTTGGCCGTAACCGTGACCCCCGAGGGCATTACCGCTGAATGGGACGGCCACCAATTCGGCATGAGCACCGACGACATCAAGATGGCGATCGACAGGGAGATCGCTTATTTGCAAAAACATTTGCCGCTAAGCACCGTGCTCACCGTCCCACGCCCTATCTACACGCCGCGCGGCAGCCTGGGCCTGTTTATCGAACGGGGTTCAGCTGCTTTTTGTTCCGCATCCCTTATCCCTCAGCCGGATTAATAGTCCTTGTTCATTCCCCCCCAACTGGAGCCTTACATGTCGGACATCACCGTCACCATTGAACACCCTCAGTCCTACAACTCTCGCGCACTTGCGGTAGAGCGCACGTTTGTCGCGACCGGCATCGTCACCGGGAGATTCAAAAAGCTAGAAGCGTCAGTCAAGGTGCCAAATACGCCCAATCCGATTCTCCCAAATGGACGTTTCATCCTCAAGAAAATGCCGGGGAAAGAGAGGACCTATCGCTGGGTAGTCGAATTCGTCATCCCAGACAAAGAGGTCGATTGTCGCCTGACAGTCGTGGCGAAGAACCGAGTCGCCGGAGAAAAGGTCCCCGTAAAGGTCGACTTCCAAGTCAAACCAGCGGCAGGTTTGCTGCCGCCCGCGGTTGAGAAAGATCCAAAGGAATCTCCTACAAAGACGAAGGCGACTCCTGTTATTTTGTATCCGCTCGAAACTCAGAACATCGTCGACGAACGAGATTATCTCATCGTCTACGGAACTCGGGCCAACGCTCCAGGAAACACCGTGATCGGAGGGACGGTTACCGTAACAGTGGAAGAAAATGAATTTGTGTTCGAGCAGAGCGAAGTTTACGATAACGGCAGCAGCTTCTGGACGCTGATCTTCGAGCTGAGCGAACTCGAACCGACCCTTAATGACATCAAGATCAGATCGATCAATAATTCAAATGAGACATCCGCAGTCCGAAATGTCGTTATCGCATGAAACGAACCGCCTTCACGCTGGTTGAATTACTCGTGGTGATCGCCATTATCGCCACATTGATCGGCCTCCTGTTGCCTGCCATCCAGCAGGCGCGGGAGGCCGCTTCGCGCGCCAAGTGTCAAAGCAATCTCAAGCAGATGGGTTTGGCCGCTCAAACCTACTACGGTGACAATCAACGTTTTCCCCCGGGGACCACTCCCACGCCCAGCCAGATGTCCGTCCAAGGCTTGCTATTGCCCTATCTGGAGCAACAGAACCGCTACAACCTGTTTGATCTGAGCCTTAGCAGTCATGCCGAGCCCAAGAACTATGCCGCCCGCATCCAGGATGTCGTGTTTTATCTCTGTCCTTCGGATCGATCGAGCGGATCAGCGCTCGATGAAGGGCCGCCGCCGGGCGTCACACCCGTGCCGACGGGGCGGTTGAACTACTATGGCAACATCGGCGCGCACGGTTGGTGGCGGGATTCGACTACCACAACCGTCAAACCAGCCGAACTGATGGGGATGTTCGCCCGCGAATCAGCCGTTACGATCGAGCAGATTTCAGACGGGGCCAGCAACACCGTCCTATTTGCCGAGATCCGGCGCGGCGGCGCGCCGAATCACGATCGCTTTGACGTCACGTTATTGGGCACTTGGGGGGCAAGTCCGGCTAATAATCCGAATAATCGAGGTCCCATCAACACGGGCCTGGCGGCTTCGTGCAACGCGGCCGTCTCGACGACGAACGTCACGGGCCTGCAATACTATCGAGGCAACCTGCACACATCACTGTACACGCACACCGTACCCCCCAATTACCAGGGGCGTGATTGCATGAGCCTCTTCGGCGATCAATTTCATTTAGCTGCACGCAGCAATCATGTGGGCGGTGTCAACATTGTGCTCGCGAATGGCACAGTGAAATTTGTCAAAAACACCATTCTCCCAGACGTATGGCAGGCCTATGGAACGCGGAATGGCGGGGAAGTCGTGTCGTTCGATTAGGCGAGCGGCGGAAACTGATTTACCGACTAATGGTTGTGCAATTCAGCTTCTCGCGATGGCCGGCCAGCCCTTTGGAGTGCGGCGCTTTTCCGCCGCTGTGGTTCTTTCAAGCGCGCAGAGAAAAACAAAAGCGGCGGAAAAGCGCCGCACTCCAAAATGGGTGCCGTATGTGTGCCCTCGCGGTAAATTTGTTTCTGCCGCTCGCCTTAACTCAAGACGACTGAGTCACGTCGATCTCCATCTTGGAAAGATAAAACCGCCTGCGGAAGCAGATGCCGACACCGACTATCACGCCGCACAAGAGCAAGATGTATGAAGGCTCGGGTGTTGCGAAGAAGACCACATCCAACGCGGTGGGACCTACCAAGACCGACCAATCAGAGGCCACGGTGAAATTGGTCCCCTCGACAGTGAAAATTAGATCGCTTGGAATGTAAGCGCGCTCTTCAAAATTCGACGGGAGACTGGGATAGGTCAGAAGGCGTCGCTTATATTTGATCGTGCCATCGAGATTCAATGTGCCATCGTTGCTCAGCACGATGTGAATCGTGTCGCTGTTACTGGAGCGTCCGAAGGTCGTGTTTACCGCGATCAGACTCGCACCCGTGATCGAGGTATTGTTGGCACCCGTTCCGATGGCAACGACGGCGCGGATGGTGGAATTGTGGTACAGAGTCAGACTTCCGGTGGTCAATGTTTGACTGACACCGGCGCCATCGCCACCGCGAATAGTTGCGCCACCCAGAATCGAAACGGGTCCTAACGCCTGCCCACTTCCGCCGAGAGTGCCGCCGCTCCGGATCATTGCCGTGCCCACTACCGTACCCGCCCCAATCTGACCATTGATGCGCAGTTCGCCTTCGTTGACGTAGGTGTTGCCTTGGTAAGTGTTCGTCGCGTTCAAGACTAACACACCGGTGCCGGTCTTGAGGAAATCGGTAGTGGGCGACCCGCTAATCACGCCATTTAATTGCGTTTGATCGGCCACGTTGCCAACGCCGCGCGTTACGAAGAACTCACGAACACGATTGGTCGGAAGGGTATTAGTCAGTGACCCGTCGCTGTTGCCGTCCAGCGCGATGTTGTTCTGCCAAAGCACGGTGGCGTTTGAACGGAGGGAACCGAACTTCAGAGCGTAGCCATCGGTAATGAATAACTGAGGGCTCGAGATCGCATTGTCATTCCAGTAGAGCGTTCCGTCACCACTGGTGGCAATGTTCACCGTGAGCGAGTAGTTGAGATTGGTGAATAATGAATAGGCCGAGAAACCTCCTCCACCCACGCCCGCTGTCGCGTTGGAACCTGGGAATGAAGTCCAGTTCACATCCTTGCTCACCGTCCCTTGCATCGTATTCCCGATGGTCCTGGTGAAATTCGCATTCGCGCTGGACACATCGTACTCGAGTACCCCTCCACGCAAGTTCAGGCGAATCCCATTGGCAGTCCCCGCGTCGAAATTGAGATTACTCGCCGTGCCCCGCAAGACCCCACCGCCCAAAACCAAGTTGCCTGACGAGCTGCTGGTTGTTATGCCAAGCTGATTGCCGGATCCCGTCATGATCAAGAAGCCGTTGCCCCCGAGCAACGTCGTGGTGGAACCCGAAGTGATGTTCAGTGATCCGTTCGTCTTCAGTGCCGCCGTGGCGCTGAGGACCAGGATGAGTCGCGTCGAGGCGACGCTTGGATTCAGTAGGTTTGATCCGATGGTCGAGGTGACTGTCATGTCGTTCACCCCCGAAAGCATGAGCCCAAAGGTATTCAGGCCGGTAGTGACGTTCAAAGTTACACCTGGGGCACCTGGTTCGAGTACGACACTGGCAAGTTGATTGGTGGTAGCCGCGAACGTACCTGCCGCTAAAGGACTAAAAAGTACATGGGAACCCACCGCCGCTAAGTTAAAGTCGCCCGTGAAGTTTGCCGTTGTTGCGGCCAGAACGCCTGCGTTGTAGTCCGCCCACCTTCCCGTGATTGTCGTGCTACTGGCCGTTGTTCGTTGGGTGACCGCGACCCAAGGCAAGGTTCTCAACATAGTGCTCGAGATTACATTCTGCGACCTAATCGGCGTGATGGTGAATGTGACAGTAGGCTTGCCGGAGTCGCCCACGTACCCCGTGCCGATGTTCTCGATCAACAGTGAGCCTCCACTTGCTCGGCTAAGTAGGTTAAAGCTAATCGCCAAGGGCGCCCCACCTTGCTGCACTGTCCGCAAGTACGTATCGCCGCCGCCTCCCGCTCCCAGTGCGGCAGTAGAAAGTCCACTAAAAATGCTGCCGGCCATGTCGCTTGTGCCACGAAATTCAAGCGTCGATCCGCCGCCGCTCAAGCTAATCGTTCCGCTTGTGGTGAGGCGTTGAGCGCCGCTTGTCGGATTCCCCCCGGAGTTGTCCAGGATCAGCGTGCCTGAGCGGATGAAAATCGTGGCGTTCCCTTCCGCGGTGTTGCCGTTGGCGACGGTGTTGCCTGCTAACCGCAGCGATCCGGACCCGACGACGATGGCGGCGCTTTTCGAATCTATAGGACCTCTCAGGGTCAACTAGGTCTTGGATCCGTCTCCCAAGTCGATCGTACAGTTCCCGGCCCCGCCCGTGACGATACCTGGTACTCCAGTAACCGCGGGGGGGCCAGTAACTCCTGCAACGCCAGTCGTCAGCGTTCCCGTGCCCGTTAGCATCCACCCATCAGAAGGTCCGCCGGTGAAGCGAAGTTCGTCGATGGTGATGTCGCTGTTGAGAATCGGGTCGAGAGAGGATTCAAAAGGACCGCCCGTAAACTGCGCAATATCATTCGCGCTATTTCCAGGAAAAGAACCGCTTGGCATCCAGCCGAGGGCACTGTTCCAGTTGCTGTTTGTGTTGTTCCAGGTGTAGGTAGAGCCGCCGAAGCCCGTGGTCGGACCGCAAAGGATCAAACAGGCGGCGATGCAAATTCGGAGGTTTGCGAGAGGTAGGTGAGACATCGAAGCGATCCGGGATTGAGCGTTTCGCGGCAGTTCGAGCGCTGAGTGGCGAGATATAGGGTGCATGCGCGATCCTAGAGAATCAACGGCTTGCGTAGTCCTCAATGTTGACTCAATCCATTCCTTTCGCGGTATTCTCACCAATTGAAGGCCTAATTTCCACTTTTTTCCTTGCACATTCGTTCGTCAATTCCAGATTGCCGAACTTATTTCGAATTGCCGATCTGCGGAATTTCCCTGACAGACTCCTGCGTTCTGGTAGATGAGGACAAAGAAAACACTCGACAAACTATTCAGGACAACCACGTCCGTTTTCATGGTGAGCTGAACACAGCTAACTTGATATCGCCGATTCGGCCCCGCACACGGGAGCCGACCATCAATCGCCCGGATGGTCGGCTCCCAATTTCATTTCGCTTGAGTCGACGCCACCATCTTCGCATCATGCACCTTCCCCGCGCTTGAAACTCGTCATTGGTCTCAATTAAATCGATCTGACAAATGCCATTTCTTCTGGGTTTGTCTGTTTCTTCCGGACGAGTTTGCTTCTTCTGGACATGTTTGTTTCTTCTGGACATGTTAGATTCTTCTGGCGAGGGGGGTGTGTGTATTCGGCAGAAGAAATGACAGGGGTTCGAATGACGTTTCTGACCTGAAGTTGCTCACCGGGTTCTTTTTTCGTGACTTCTCGGGTTGACTGGCTCATGATCGTAGATCGTTTGTCGTGATTCCGTTTCCCGAGGCACTTCCATGTTCCGCACTCTCTCCGCGATTGGCATTTTGGCGATGTGTGTTCTCACCGCTTCGCCGCAGTCAGCAACCTCGCCGGACCCGGTCGGCAAACGGCCGATCGAGGCGCTGGATTCTGTCTGGATTGAGGAATTGACCTGGATGGAGATCCGCGACGCCATGGCTGCGGGGAAGACGACCGTATTCATCCCGACCGGTGGTGTCGAGCAGAACGGGCCCTATCTGGCGACGGGCAAACATAATGTCGTCTTGAAGGCGGTGATGGAGGCGATTGCCCGCAAGCATGGCAAGGCCCTCGTCGCGCCGATCGTGCCGTTCGTCCCGGAAGGGGGCATCGAGCCGACCAGCGGGCACATGAAGTATCCCGGCACCATCAGCCTGACCCAGGATACGTACGAACGCCTGCTCACCGATATTTGTGCCAGCTTCCGCGCCCATGGTTTCGAGCAGATCGTCCTGCTCGGCGACAGCGGCGGCAACCAGACCGGCATGAAAAACGTCGCGAAGAATTTGAGCGCCAAGTGGGAAGGCGGCAAGACGCAGATCCGCTTCGTCCCGGAACTGTACGACTACGGCGGGTTGTCGAAGTGGCTTGAATCGCAAGGGATCAAGCAGAAGTCGGAAGGGCTGCATGACGATTTCGCCATCACGGCCATCATGATGACGGTCGACCCGACGACGGTGCGGATGAAACAGCGGATCGCGGCCGACAAGTTTCGCATCAACGGCGTCGACCTCGCCCCGGCGGAGAAGACGATCGAATGGGGCAAGAAGATCGTCGACTACCGCGCGGAGACGGTCTTGAAGGCGTTGCGGGCGAAGTGAAGCCCGAAGAAAAGAATCCGCCTAAAGGCGGTACTCCAACGAAGAGAGAACCAGCGTGCGTCGAGTTCTTTTCTTCGTTGGAGTACCGCCTTTAGGCGGTCTTATTTTCCACGTGTCTTCTCTTCGATCAGCTTGAAGTTGTCGCGATCGCCGATGAGGACGATGTCGGCCATGCCGAGGAAGAAGCCGGTGTCGAGAACTCCGGGGATGTTGCAGATGTCGCGTTCCAGCTTGGCCGGGTCGCTGGTCGGTTCGATGCCGCAATCGAGGATGTGATTGCCATTGTCGGTGAAGAACGGTTTGCCATCCTTCATGAAGAGTACCGGCTTGCAACCGAGTTCGGTCAGCCGGCGCTCGCAGAGAGAAAGGCCGAAGGGGATGACTTCCACGGGAAGTTTGCCGCGACAGCCGAGCTTGGTGACAAGCTTCTCGTCACCAGCCAGGATGATGAACCGGCGTGACGACGCGGCCACGATCTTTTCACGCACGAGCGCCCGTCCCCAGCCCTTGATCATGTCCAGGTTCGTATCAACTTCATCGGCGCCATCGACGGTAACGTCGAGCGTCCCGGCCTCGGCAAGCGTCAGCAACGGAATGCCGACGGACTTCGCGAGATCGGCGGTTTCGATGGAAGTCGGCACACCCTGAATCTTGAGCTTCCCGGCCTTCACTCTCTCCCCCAGGGCTTTGACGAACTGTTGCGAGGCCCGGCCGGAGCCGAGACCGACGAGGGTGCCATCGGAAATGAGTTCGAGAGCGCGTTCGACAATCGTCATGGGTCGACCTCCTTCAGGAATCCGTTTGCGTCAGCGGTGTCAGCGTGGTCCAATCATTCTATGTTGAAATGGCTCGCCCTCAATCAAAAGGAACAACCGATGAGACTCTCTCTCCTGTCGCTACTGGTCGTGCTGATCCCTCAGATCGTCGAAGCCGCGGAGCCGACGCCGAACATCGTCTTGATCTTTATCGACGACATGGGCTACGGCGACATCGGACCCTTTGGCAATACCAAGATACGCACGCCGAACCTCGATGCATTCGCCAAGGAAGGGATGAAGTTCACGAGCTTCTACGCCACACCGGTCTGTTCGATGTCGCGGGCGTCGTTGCTGACCGGCTGTTACAACACACGCGTGTCGATCCCCGGCGTGCTCTTCCCGGGCGCCCGCAACGGGTTGCACCCGGATGAGATGACGCTCGCGGATCTCGTGAAGCAGAAGGGGTATGCG
>Ga0105047_10003316_pt1 | contig 28373 bp, 21 predicted proteins | sample MAT04_FD_78384 | JGI IMG/M metagenome (GOLD analysis project Ga0105047, IMG submission 78384) | Freshwater microbial communities from Lake Fryxell liftoff mats and glacier meltwater in Antarctica - MAT-04 (megahit assembly) | ecosystem: Environmental > Aquatic > Freshwater > Ice > Liftoff... | reverse complement strand
GCCTCTTGAACGGTCACGGGCAGGTATTCGAAGATGGCGGCTTGGGTGCGGATCTCGGACTGGCTGATGACCTCCCAGATTTCATCGGGGGCGAAGTCGTCTTCGACGGTCTCGGCGATGGTGGCGGGGTGGAGTTCGTCACATAGCGCCGCTAAGCCGGCGCGGTCGCCGTTGAGGAGCATGTCCCGGATTTCGGGGCCGAAGAGCGGATGAGCCATGCGCGGAACCCGTCGGAATTGTTGCGGTCACCCACCCAGCATCACATTATCGATCAAGCGCGTGCCGCCCAAAAAAACGGCCACGGCTGCGATCGCAGCTTTTGTCAATTGATCGATCGCTTCCAACGATTGCGCGTCGAGGATGTCGACGTAATCGACCCGGGCACCGGGGATCGCGGCGAGGTCGGCGTGCAAGCCGGATTGCAAAGCGGCCACGTCGCGTTCCCCGGTCTCGGCGCGGCTTCGAGCCGATTGCAGCGCCTCGAAGATCCGCGGCGCTAGCAGGCGCTCCACCGGGCTCAAGTATCGGTTGCGCGAACTCATCGCGAGGCCGTCGGGTTCGCGAACCGTCGGTTCGATTTGCATTTCGACGGGCACGTCGAGGTCGCGCACCATCTTCTGGAGGATGATGCATTGCTGCGCGTCCTTGGCGCCGAAGACCGCGATATCCGGTCGGACGATGTTGAACAGTTTCAACACGACGGTACAGACCCCGCGGAAGTGACCCGGTCGGCGCGGGCCGCAGAGTACCGCGTCGAGTTTGGGGACTTCGACGAACGACGAAAACCCCTCCGGGTACATCTCGGCCGCGTCCGGGGCGAAAATCGAATCGGCGCCCGCTTCGACACTCAGCGCCCGGTCCGCATCGAGCGTCCGCGGATATTGGCCGAAGTCTTCCTTCGGCCCGAACTGGGTCGGGTTGACGAAGATGCTGACGACGACGAACCCGGCCCGGCGCTTCGCGGCCCGGATCAATTCCGCGTGACCCGCGTGCAGTGCGCCCATCGTCGGCACCAACGCGACTGTTCGCCCGGTGGCTTTCGCGGCGGCGACTGTGCTGCGGACTACGGCGATGTTCCTGATGACCCCGACCGGATTCGACATGCGCAGACCCCGTGCACTCAAAACCTTCACGCGGGTGCGGTTGTCGCATCCCCCGTCATTTGTAGGATTCCGTTGCGACCTGGCCCGCATCGGGATCCTCGCCGCGGAGTGATCCATGGCCGTACCCGAATCCAATCCCGTCGCGTCGCGCCCCAGTTGGGGCGACCGGATCTTCCGTTGGCTCTGCCAGTGTTCGGGCGTGTCGTTGTTGGTCGTCGCCGCGACCCTCGTCGGCGTATTGATGCTGCAAGCGTGGCCGTTCCTCACGGGGGCACATTTCGGTGAGTTCCTATCGGGTTCACGGTGGGAGCCGGATAAGGGCCGCTACGGCGCACAAGTCGTCATTTTCGGCACCGTGGCGACGTCGGTCATCGCGATGCTCATCGCCGTGCCGCTCGGCGTTGGCTCGGCGGCGTTCCTGTCTGAAATCGCCCCGGCCTGGCTCCGCCGCATCTGCGGATTTCTGCTCGAACTCCTCGCCGCGATCCCGAGCATCGTCTACGGCTTCTGGGCTAAGACGTTCTTGGCGAAGTTCGGGCTGCTCCCCATTTTTAATGCCTTGGGGCTCGAAAACAGCGCTTCTGGCCAAGGGATTCTCGCAGCCGGAATCGTCCTCGCCATCATGGTGCTGCCGTACATCACGGCGGTGAGTTTCGACGTTTGCCAAGCAGTGCCGCGAAGCCAGCGCGAAGCGGCGTTGTCCGTCGGGGCGACGCGCTGGCAAACGATCTGGCGAGTCGTGTTGCCCTACGCCCGCCCCGGCATTCTCGCAGCCTGTTTCCTCGCGCTCGGCCGGGCCGTCGGCGAGACGATGGCCGTGACGATGGTCATCGGCAACGGCCAATATCTCCCCGAAACTTTCGCGCAATTCCTGGCCGGCACCGGAGACACGATCCCGAGCAAGATCGCAGGCTCGGTGAAAGAGACAACGAGCGCCGACACGCAGAACTCCGCGGCGCTCGTCACCCTCGCGTTGCTGCTGATGGGCGTGACGCTGCTGATGAACATCTCGGCCCGCGTTGTGATCGCCTGGGCGAGCAAACCCCGGGTCAAGGACGACCGCCGGCCGATTCACCTCGGCGGCGAACTCGCGGAAGTGCCGGGGCCGTCCGCGGATCAACTGGCTCGGGTGCGGCGGCGCACGGCCCTGCAGAACCGGATGATGACCGTCGTCTTGAGCGCCGCGCAGTTGCTCACTGTGGTGCCGCTGTTCCTGATCCTCGGCTACATCACGTACATGGGTGCGGGCCGGTTGAAGTGGACTTTCTTTACGAACCGCACCGGCGACCCGGCTGGGGCGGGGATGGCCAACGCGATCCTCGGTAGCGTCACGCTCGTTGGGTTAGCATCGATTCTGGCGATTCCGCTCGGCTTGCTCGCAGCGATCTTCTTGGCCGAGTTCCGCACCCATTGGCTCGCGAAACCGATCCGCTTCGTCGCCGAGATGCTCGGCAGCGTCCCGTCCATCGTCATCGGCATCTTCGGATACGCGCTGCTCGTCCGCCCGTTCTGGCTCGCCCCGGCCGAGAAATCGTGGGGTCCGTCCGCATGGGCCGGCGGATTCGCCCTCGCGGTGATGATGCTCCCGGTCATCGTCCGCGCCGCCGAGGAAGCGATCCGTCTAGTGCCGAATGGATTGCGCGAAGCGAGTTACGCGCTCGGGGCCAGTCGCCGGCAGACCGTCTTCCGCGTGATCCTCCCCGCCGCGCTCCCGGCGATCATCACGGGGATATTGCTGGCAGTCGGCCGTGTCGCCGGAGAGACAGCCCCGCTGCTGTACACGGCGGGAACCAGCAACTTCTTCGCGGAATCCCCGTCGGAACCGACCCCCGCGCTGCCCTATTTCATCTACACCTACGTGCAGAATCCACCCAAGCCATCGGATACCGACCTCGCCTGGGCCGGGGCCTTTGTACTACTCGTTCTGGTCTTGCTCTTGAACCTCGGCACCCGGTTGCTGTCCGGCAAACGCGTCGTCGCCGCCTCGCAGGCGGATTGAAAGGACCGTCGGGTCAGCCGGTTCGTGTGCCCTCCTTGACAGAATCGGCATTCGCCCCTAAATTGATAATCTTCGATAGTCTGGTGTCCGGTTCGATTTTTGAGGCAGTCATGGCAGTACCGAAGCGACGCACGTCCAAATCCCGTCAGGGGCACCGGCGCAGCCACCACAACATCAAACCGAAGGGCATCCAGTATTGCCCGCGGTGCCAAGACCCCATTCTGCCCCACCGCGTCTGTGGCAATTGCGGCTTTTACCAAGGCCGCGACGCCATCGTCATGGCCGAAGTCGAAGAAGGGAAGTAAGGCCGATGCGGATTGCGCTCGACGCGATGGGCGGCGACCACGGGGTGCGGCCGAACGTGGCCGGCGCGTTGAAGGCTATCGCGTCCGTGCCCGATCTCATCGTGGTCTTGGTGGGTGATCCTGCGCTCATCGAGCCGACATTGGCAGCGAGTACTTATCCGGCCGAGCGTATCGAAATTGTTGCCAGTGCCGGCGTGATTGGCATGGACGAAAAACCGGTCGAAGCGCTCCGTAGGAAGCCGGACAACTCCATCTCCCGATGTTGGCAACTCACGGCGACCAAGAAAACCGACGGACTCGTGAGCGCCGGCAACACCGGGGCGGTTGTCGGGGCCGGCCTGTTCGCTCGCCGCTTTTTGAAAGGCGTCCGCCGACCCGGCATCGGTACGTTAATGCCGACGGCCAAGGGGAGCTGCGTCGTCCTCGATGTCGGCGCCAACATCTTTCCCAAGCCGTCGCATCTACTGCAGTACGCCGTCATGGGCAGTGTGCTCGCCAAGCACCGTCTCGGCGTCGAGCAGCCGAAAATCGGCCTAATGAACGTCGGCGAAGAAGAGGGCAAAGGCCACGAACTCGTTCAAAAAACCTATACCCTGTTCCGCAACAGCCCGTTCGCCGACCGCTTCGTTGGCAACGTCGAAGGCCGCGATGTCCACAAGGGTGCTGTCGACGTCATCATCACCGACGGCTTCGTCGGCAACGTGCTTCTGAAGCACGCCGAGGGCGTTTTCGAGTTCATCATGGGCCTCGTGGCAAAGGATGTGGTCGGCGCATTATCCGTCGAAAAAGCCATCGCAGCGGATGCCGTGCAGAAGCTCGTCGACAAGTTCCACTACAGCAGCGCTGGCGGCGCCCCGCTGCTGGGTATCGACGGCGTCTGCATCATCTGCCATGGATCGAGCGACGAGCATGCCATCGCCAACGCCCTCGCCGTCGCGGCTCAGGATGTCCGCACCCATTTGAACGACCGCATCGTCGAAGAACTGGCGAAGTTGCCGGTGCTCAGCGACGAAGACTAAACTCGGAATCCGCAATGTCCGTCGCATTCCTCTTCCCCGGCCAAGGTGCCCAGTTCGTCGGCATGGCCCGTGAACTGACCGAGACCCTGCCCGCCGCCAAGGCCTTGTTCGACGAAGCCGCCGAAATCCTCGGCTACGATTTGCTGACCCTCTGTGTCAGCGGCCCTGCCGAGCGGTTGAACGAAACGGACGTGAGCCAACCGGCCATCTTCGTGACGAGCCTCGCCGCGTTGGAATCGGTGAAGGCATCGACGCCCGAAGTGGTCCTTCAAGCCACGGCGACCGCCGGGCTGAGTCTCGGCGAATACACTGCCCTCGTTTTTGCCGGAGCGATCTCATTCCGCGAGGCGCTGCAGGTGGTTAAGGCCCGGGGCGAGGCGATGCAAGCCGCGGCGCTGGCCACCCCCGGCGGCATGATCGCGGTCCTTGGAATGGAGCCGTCCGAAGTCGCGGTGCTCGTCTCCGAAGCTCGCTCCGTCGGCACGCTCGAAATCGCCAACTACCTCTGCCCCGGCAACACGGTCGTCTCCGGAGCGCTGGCCGCGCTTGAAACGTTCGAGCAAATCTGCCTGGCGAAGGGGGGCATCCGCACCGCCCGCCTCGCGGTAGCCGGGGCGTTCCACACGACCCTAATGAAACCGGCCGACGACAAACTTGCCGAGGCGCTGTCGAAGGCGACGATCACCGCGCCGCGCATCCCCGTCTGGTCGAATGTCGACGCCAAGCCCCATATCGATCCCGCCGAGATCCGTGCGCTGCTCGTGAAGCAAGTCCTGTCGCCGGTGCTCTGGGAAACGACGATCCGCGGATTGATGGCGACGGGCGTAGACCGGTTTTACGAGGTCGGTCCGGGCCGGGTCCTCGCGGGACTCCTCAAGCGCGTCCATCGCAAAGCTGACATCACGAACATCGGAGCTTGATCCGGAAAGTCTTTTCCATTTTTTCCGAACCCATCTCACTCAAACATCGTTATGCAAAGAAGTATTATATGATTTACTCCGGGGCCGTGCCGTGTTTCGTCGAACCGCTCGCGCCGGGTTCACGCTGATCGAATTGCTCGTCGTGATCGCCATTATCGCGATTCTGATCGGACTACTGCTCCCCGCCGTGCAGAAGGTTCGCGAGGCAGCCGCGCGAATGAAGTGCAGCAACAACCTCAAGCAAATCGGCTTGGGGATGCACAACTACGAAAGCGCGAATCAGAAGTTCCCGTCGGGGTTCACCTCGCGGCCAGCCAGCTTAGACGGCGACGGCCTCGGTACCGGTTGGGGCTGGGCCGCGTACCTTCTCCCGCAGATGGAACAGGATAACCTCTTCCGCCAGATCAACCTTGCCAACGACATTTTGCACCCGGGTCATGCGGCGGTTCGCACGACGGTTTTGCCGGGCTTCCGCTGCCCGTCGGATGCGCCGATCAACGGCGATACGTTCCAAACGGTCGGATCCTCAGGGCCTCTCGGCACCGTGGCCTTCGCCAACTACGCCGCGTGCGGAGGTACCTTCGAAGTCACTGGCTTCCCCGATACCAATACCGGCGCGTTCCTGAGAAACATCGCGTACCGCTTCGCCGACATCACCGACGGCACGAGTAACACGCTGTTCGTGACCGAGCGATCAAGCAAACGCTCGCCGATGACGACCTGGGTCGGGGCCATCACCGGTTCGGTCAACCCGCCCCTCGACCTGGCCCATGACGAAGAAGGCCCGCCGACGCTCTGCTTGTTTCAGACGGGCGAAGCCGACGAGGGGCGGACGCCGAACAACCCGTTCAACCACGTCGAAGACGCCAGTAGCCAGCACACTGGCGGGGTTAATGCTCTATTCGGCGATGGCTCGGTGCGGTTCGTCCGGAACTCGATCAACCCCTTCACGTGGACCGGCCTTGGCACCCGCTCCGGCGGCGAGGTTCTGGGGGACTATTAGCAAAAGTGCGGAATCCGGAGTGCGGAGTGCGGAGTGCGGAGTGCGGAGTGCGGAATGCGGAATTCGAAGAAGGTCGCCATCGCCATCGGGGTCGTCTTATTGCTGGTCGGGGGCGTCTTCGGGATGCTGTGGCTGGGCCGGACGGACGAAATCGCCACCATGAGCGGGCACGCCGGGGCGGTGCGCGCGGTGGCGTATTCGCCGGACGGCACCGTCATCGCCAGTGGCGGGGACGACTTCACCGTGCGACTTTGGGACGCGAAGACATACCAACACAAGGGGACCCTCGAAGGGCACACCGGCAAAGTGCGGGCGCTCGCCTTTGCGGAGTCGGGGAATCTCTTGGCGACGGCCGGGGAAGATCGCATCGTCCGCTTTTGGGATTGGACTACCGGCCGCTCCGTCGGGACTTGGGACGCCTCGGGTAGCGGCATCGAGTGCTTGGCGTTCAGCCCGGACGATGCGACTCTCGCCGTCGGCGGGGTCGACAAACAAATTCATCTCTGGAACGTCCCGGCCAAGAAGCCAATCCGCAGCCTCATTGGGCACACCAAGCACGTTCACGCACTCGCGTTCAGCCGCGATGGCCTACGCCTCGCGTCGGGCGGGGAAGACGGGTCGATTCTGCTCTGGTCTAAGACGGGTACGAAGCCGGTACAAACATTTAACGCTGGGAAGCACCACGTCCACGGGCTGGCCTTCGCCCCGGACGGCGCCGTCCTCTTCGCCTGCACGGGTGGCCCCGGGGTGCAGTCTTGGGATCTGCCATCCGGGAACCCGCGCCCGGTGAAATACGACGGCGCCGGCTTATCCCGGGCGCTCGACCTCGGTTCGGATGGTTCGCGTCTCGCCACCGTACAAGAAGATAAATCGCTGCGGCTTTGGGACACCGCGAGCGGGGATCTGATCAAACGGTACGAAGGCTTGCGCACCATCGGCCTCGCCGTGGCCATCGCGCCCAATGGTGCGACGATGGTCAGCGCCAGTTCCGACGGTTTGCTGAAGATTTGGAAGATCGGGCGCTGAGCCGTCAACTCGGTGCGATTTGCACTTCCCCACTCCGCCGACCGACGGGCACTTTCGCCTCGATCACGGTCTCCTCGACACCCTCAATCTCCGGCGGCGGCAGCAATTTGGGTCTCTTCTGGAACATCCGCCCGAGGCCGTCGGTGATGTCATCCCAGATGGAGTAGGCTACCGGCGTGATGAGCAGACTCAGCAGCAACGAGAGCATCTGCCCACCGAGGATGACCTTGGCCATGCTCGCGCGGGCGCTCGCTCCCGGCCCCTCCCCGGTGGCGATGGGGATCATCGCGGCCACGAGCATGATCGTCGTCATCAAGATCGGCCGCAGCCGCGCCTCGTTCGCACCGAGGATCGCCTCGTTACGCGGCAATCCCTTCGCCCGTAGGACGTTCGTGTAGTCAACTTGCAAGATGCCGTTCTTCTTGACGATACCGAAGAGCATGAACAGGCCGATCATCGCGTAGATGTCGAGCGGCGTTTGCAGAATCAGCAGCGACACGAGGGCGAAGGGAACTGTCAGCGGCACCGCCATGAGGATGGTCAGCGGGTGGACGAAACTCTCGAACTGCGCAGCCAGGATCATGTACATGAACAGGAACGCCAGCCCGAAGGCGAGGGCAAAGTTCGAGTTCGAATCGGCCATCAACTTCGCTTCGCCGAGTTGCTCGGTTTGATATTCCGGCGGCATCCCCAGCGATTTCACCTTCGCGTTGATAACCGGCAAGACGTTCCCCAGAGGAATCCCTGGGGCGAGGTTGCAGGTCACGGTCACCTGCCGTTGGCGATTGTAACGCTCGATGGTCGCCGGGCCGCGCGCGGCTTCAAGTTCGGCAACGTTGCGCAACTCGACGAGTTGCCCCGTCGAGCTCGGCACCGTCAGCGACGAAATCGCTTCCCTGCGGTCGCGATTCTTGAGGTCGGCCCGCAGCCAGACGTCGTACTGATCCGGACCGTCTTTGAACTTGCTGATCGGTTCCCCGCCGACGAGCAGACCGAGCGTTGAGGCGATGGCCTGTACGTTCACGTTCAAAACGCCGGCCTTTTTCCGGTCGATGATGACCTGCATTTCCGGAGTCCGCACGGCGGCGTTCGTGTCGACGTCGGTGAAGTCCGGATTCGCCCGCATCCACTTGACAACCTCCGCGGCGTAAGCGTCGAGCTTGTCCGAATCCGGCCCGCGAATGCTGAGTTCGACCTGGGCATTCTTGAACGCGCTGCCGCCGAAGAGTTTGACCTCCTGCACGACAAGGCGCAAATCGGGGTACACTGCCATCGCACCGCGCGCCTCGGCCATCGCGTCCTTCTGAGAATATTTCCGGTCCCGCAAATCGACCATCCGGCAATAGATCGTTACGCGCGTGACGTCCCCCTGCCCCTTCGAGATGCGGCCGCTGGTTTCGCCGACGGTAGTAAAGACACCGGTGACGCCGCGAACTTTCGCAAGCTTCGCTTCGAGTTCCACACAGATAGCACTCGCTTCCATGAGGGTCGTTCCTTCGGGGAGTGTCCCTGCAACTTCGAACTCGCTCTGGTCGTCTTTCGGAACGAAGTCGGACCCGACGGCCTCGAACAAGCCCGGTGTCGTCATCAAGACGGCGACCGCCGCGCCGACGACGGCGAGCCGGTGCCAACCCCGCTTGCCGCCGAGCGACCAGCGGAGCAGGCCGATGTAGCGCCGGGTGATCCAGCCCCAGAATCCGTGTTGCGATCCTCCGTGGACGGACGTGCCCGCATTCTTCTTGGGCGCCTTCAAAAAGCGGGCACAGAGCATCGGCGTGAGGGTGAAACTGACGATCATCGACAGGATGATCGAAAAGCCGACGACGAACCCGAAGCTGTTGAAGAAACGCCCGACTTGGCCCGACATGAACGCAATCGGCGCGAACACGACTGCCAGCGACATCGTCGTGGCCAATACCGCGAGGGCGATTTCCTTCGTGGCGACGCTGGCCGCTTCGAGGGGCGTCCGGCCATAGTCTTCCATGTGGCGGAAGACGTTTTCGAGCACCACGACGGCGTCGTCGATGACGATGCCAACGGCGAGGATCAGGCCCAGCAGCGTCATGCTGTTGAGACTGAAGCCCATGAGGTCCATGAGGGCGAAGGTGCCGACGATGCTCGTGGGCACCGCGAGGGCGGCGATGATGGTCGTGCGCCAATCGCGGATGAACAACAGCAGCACTGCCGAAACGAGTATCGCCGCCAACAGCAGGTGAAACTTGACCTCGTCGATCGAGCCTTTGATGAACTTCGATTGATCGCGAATGACCTCGACGCGGATGTCCGGCGGGAGGTTCGGTTTGATGAGTTCGAGCCGGGCTTTCACCGCCTCGGCGACCTTCACCGTGTTCCCGCCCGATTGTTTTTGGACGATCAAACTGACGGCCGCGTCGCCGTCGAGCCTGCTGAGGCCTCGGGGTTCTTCGATGCCGTCTTCGACGCCCTCGCCGGTGTTGACGCCGATCTCGCGGAGTTGGACTTGATGGCCGTTGCGGGTGGCGAGCACGAGGTCGCGGAACCCGCGCACTTCTTTCACACGCCCCACCGTCCGCAGGCCTTCTTCACGTCGGCCTTGATCGATCTTGCCGCCGGGCAGTTCGATATTTTGCTCCGCGATCGCCTTGCGAACATCGAGCACCGAGAGATCGCGGGCACGCAGTTTTTCCGGGTCAACGGTGATGTTGATGGCCCGCTGCTGACCGCCCACGAGGATCACGGCCCCGACGCCGTAAACGTTCCCTTCGATGTCTTCTTTGATGAGTTTTTTGGCGATCTCGGTGATCTCGCGTAGGCTGCGCTTGCCGGAGATGGCGATGGTGACGACCGGCGTGGCATCGAGGTTGAACTTCTCGACCTTGGGATAGTCGGTGCCGGCCGGGAGTTGGCCTTGGATCAGGGTCATTTTGTCGCGGATTTCTTGGGCCGCGATGTCGCCGTTCTTTTCGAGTTTGAACCCGACGACGATTTGAGACAGGCCGTCCTTCGTGGTGCTGCGGAGTTCGTCGATCCCGGATACGGTGTTCACCGCCTCCTCGACCGGCTTGGTCACGTCGGATTCCATGTTCTCGACATTCGCGCCCTTGAGCGTCGTCGTCACGACCACGACCGGCACGTCGACGTTGGGGAAGAGTTCGACGCCGAGGCGCGTGTACGAGGCTAGCCCCAGCACCACCGGCGCGAGGATGAACATGGTGGTGAACACCGGTCGGCGGATGCAGATGTCCCAAATCATCGGATCGATCCCTGCGAGCCGAACCCAGTCACGGGTCGGGTGAGTTCCAAATATCAATTACGATTCGAGGCTTCACTCGACCCCCGACGGGTTCGGCTCGCCAGTTCCCTTCACCCGACCCGTGACGGGGTTCGGCTCGCCTACCGCACTACTACCGCACTGCCGTCCATCACCTGCGAAAATCCACTGGTCAGCACCGGTGCCCCGGCTGGGAAGTTTCCCGTCACTTCGATCCAATCTTTCTCGCGGATGCCGACGCGAACCGGCACGGCGATGGCATTCTCGCCGACTTGCACGAAGACCTTGTCGACGCCGGCGAACGTCACGAGCGCTTGCGGCGGCACCGTGACCAGCTCAAGCGAATCGCCGAGTATCGCGACTTGGGCGAACCCGCCGGGCTTGAGCTTACCCTCGAGATTCGGCACTTCGACCTCGACTTGGAACGTGCGGTTGAGCGGATCGATGGTCGGGTTGACGCGCGCCACCCGCGCTGGAAACGGCTTGTCGCCGTAGGCATCGACCCGGACTTCGACCGGTTGGCCGACACGCACCTCGGCGGCGTGGCGCTCGGGCACGGTCACGACTAGTTTCAGCAGGTAGGTCATGACGAGGCGGTAGACGTTCGTAATCGGCAGGCTTTGGACGCGTTCCCCGGCCGAGACCATGCGTTGGGCGACGGCGAAGCGCAGCGGCGGGGCGCTCGGCCCCATCAGCGCGGCCCACGCGCCCCAACCCGTCGGCTCGGGGACGCGCAACTCCGCGTCGGCCAAGTGCTGCTCGGCCACGGCCAACGCGACTTGCTTCTGCTTGGCCCGCGCGAACGCGGCGTTCGTATTCGCGATGGTGTCGCTGTACTTGGATTTGGCCACATCGAATTCGAGCTGCACTTGGAGGAACTCGAAGTCCGAAACGGCCTTGGTCGCTTGGAGTTTCGGGTAGGGCTCGAATGTCTTTTTCGCCTTTTCGTAATTGGCCTTCGCGATGACAACGGCGTCGTTCGCATTCGCGTCGAAGGCGTCGAAGTTTTCCGTCGTCAGGCTGAGCGCCCGCATCTCGGAGTTCAACGCCGCTTGCGCCTCCGCGACCGCGAGTTTCAGATCCACGGTCTCAACTTCCAACAGCACGGCGCCAGGGATCGCCAAGTCGCCAAGTTTGCAGTGGATCGCCTTGATGCGCCCGTCGACCTTCAATGCCAACTGCACATCCTCAATCCCGTTGAGTGTTCCCGTGCCGAGGACGCGGCGCTGATAGGCGCGCGATTCGATGGGCGCGACCGTGATTGGCACCGGGGGGAGGTCCGTCGGGGCGGTACTCGCGGCAGGCTTCGGCGAACAGCCGGCCAAGACGATTATCGGCATCAGAAACAGCGACTGACGCATCATCGGGTGCTCCTCCGCATCAAGTTGAATTCTTGGAATGCCGTTTCCGCCCGGCGTCGCTCAAGACCCCGAAGCCGATCACGTCGAACACGGCCGCGGATTGTTCCTCGACATCGACGGGCCGACCGGAGAGGAGGTTCGTCAGAATCGTGCCGTAAAGCAAGTCGGCGATCACGGCCATGAAGCGATCTTGGGGCATCGGCCGGAGCGCGCCGGATTCCATCAGTCGCCCGAAAAAGTCGGCGTGCTTTTGGCTTTCCACTTCGTCTTTATTGCTGAAGTAGAGGGGCCGATGGTGGTGTGGAAATGCCGCGCGCTCTTGGATGAACAGCTCGGCCATCTCGGGGCGGTCGTGGAAAAATATGAGGTAAGCCCGGATCGCCCCGCGGAACTGTTCGAGCGGGGGAACATCCGATGCGATCACCGCGTCCATCACGGAGGTCAGGTCGGCGAGGCTGCGCTCTACCGTCGCCAGAAACAACTTTTCTTTGGTCGGGAAATACGAGTAAATCGTCCCGTGGCTGAGCTCCAATCGATCCGCGATCGTCTGGATCTGCGTGTTCGCGAAGCCCAGTTCGGCGAACAACTTCGCCGCCGCCGCCAAGATCTCCGCTTCGCGACGAGTCTTGAGATCGGGGTCTTTCGGCCGGCCCGGCTTGCGTGCGACTGCTGTCATGTGGACAGAACCGCCGGAACACGAGTTAATTAACTGACGGGTCAATCAAATAATTCTAGCCAAGAGGATGGGTAGTTGACAATGGGAGTTGAACTACCTGCGCCTACAATGTCTTCCTTACTCCATGCCTCACTCCGCGAGTCGATGATGCCCCTCGATTGGTTCCCGCTGGTCGATTTGATTCGCTCGCACGACGACTTCTTGCTGATGACGCACATCCGTCCGGATGCGGACGGACTCGGCTCGCAGATGGCGCTGGCCGATGCACTCGGACGCATCGGCAAAAAAGCCCGCGTCGTCATCGGTAGCCCTCTCCCGCCGCGATACGAATTCCTCGATCCGAAGCGCGAGATTATTGTCAACTTCGAGCCGCCGGGTGACGCTTTCGCCGATTGCCAAGCGATTTTCGTCATGGATACTGGCACGTGGAACCAACTCGGCGACTTCGGCGACTATATGAAGGCGTCAAAGTTGCCGAAGGTCGTAATCGACCACCATCGGACGCAAGACGACCTCGGCGGAATGCGGTTCGTCGATACCTCGGCCGAGGCGACCGGTCGAATGTCCTACGAGATCATCCGGGCTCTCGGTGCGCCGATCTCGCCAGTCGCCGCGAATCACCTGTTCATGGCGTTGGCGCTCGACACGGGTTGGTTCCGCCATCCGAACACCACGGCCGAGAGCTTCAAACTGGCCGAGGAACTCGTCCGGCTCGGGGCGAATCCCCCGCCGCTGTACGAGCAGTTGTTCGAGTGCGCGCCGGTAGAACGCTTGCGGCTAGTGGGTGTGGCGCTCGGGCGATTGCAGACTCGGGCGAACGGGCAGATCGCCTTCACCGAAGTCTTCCTGACGGATTACGCCGGGACCGGCGCCGTGCCGGGGGACACCGAAGACCTCATCAATTACCCGCGCAGCGTCGTCGGGGTCGAGGTCGCGCTGTTGTTCATCGAGCAACCGGAGGGGGGCACGAAGATCAGCTTCCGGGCGCGTTCGCGGGTCGATGTCTCCAAGATCGCCGAAGCCTTCCACGGCGGCGGGCACAAGCTCGCCTCCGGAGCACGCTCCGACCTCGATCTGCCGACGGTAAAGGAACGGGTCCTGAAAGCGGTCGAAGCGGCGTTGAATCTTCCCGACTCTCCGCGGTTATAATACTTTGTAGTTCTGCCGAGTGGACCCCTCTGAACCGCGGAGCCTTCCCATGCTCGAACCCGCCGCACCGCGCATCGCGCTCCGTCAATTGCCCCTCGCGGCCCGTTTGGTCCTCAGCGTTTTCCTCATCGCCGTCGGTTTGGGCTACTTCTCGGCGATGATCCAATTGCACATGAAGCACTCTAAGAAAGAAGGTGAGCCGCTGCCGACCCCGGCCGATGTCGTCGAGGTTTTCGCCGGACTCAAACTCTTCGATCCGGACGAGAAACCGCCCTGCAGCCAATTCGAGTCGCTATTGAGCGGCGACAAGAACGCCACCGAGGTGAGCAAGAACAACATGGCTCCAGCATTCTTCGCCAAGTCGAAAGGCTGGGCGGGGGAGGCCAATCGCGGCCGCGATCTCGCCGCACGGAATGCCGAACACCAAGGCGAACTCGACGCGATGCTCGCTTGGGTCCGTAGCGAAGCCGAACCGAAGAAAGCGGCCTACGACAACGACAACTTCCCCCGCCCCGGCGAAATCAAACCGATCACGCCCGAGTTCCTCAGGCCCGACGGTGGGGTGAAGATGAAATCGCTCGTCGAGGCGCGCTGTCAAAATTGCCACGCGAACCAAGCCCCCTCGCTGGCCAATTACGACGAATTGCAGTCGCGGATCACGCCGCCCAGCCAGGAGATCATCGACGGCAAATGGGTTCGGACCGCGAAACAGCCCGACATCGAACGGCTCACGCAATCCACTCACGCGCACTTGCTGACGTTCGCCGTGCTCTTCGCCATGACCGGCCTCACCTTCGCCTTCACCTCTTATTGGAGCATAGTCCGCTGCGTCCTTGCACCGGCGGTGCTGCTAGCGCAGGTCGCCGATATTTCTTGTTGGTGGCTAGCCTTGGTGCCGCACTACGGCGTCTACTTCGCCTACGCCATCATGGCGACCGGCGCCGTCGTCGGTATGGGGCTCTCGCTGCAGATCGTCCTCAGCTTGCTGAATATGTACGGCGTGCGCGGGAAGTTTGCCGTGTTGCTCCTCCTCTTCGGCGGCGCGGCGGGGTTGGGTTTCATAGGGCTCAAGGTGATTCAACCCGCCCTTGACGACGAGCGGCGAAAAGCCGACGAACGCAAGAATCCGGTTCCGACGGTGCTCGAAGTCGTCCGAGCCCCGGCGCCGGCAGACGTGGGCCAGCTCGAAAAGTTGATCATGGGGCCTGCGAAGGTGGACAGCGCCCATCCTTTCAACGGTAAGGGGACGATGGCCCCGGCCTTCTTCGAGAGAGACGGCGCGGGCTATAAAAAGGATATTCTAAAGGAACCGGAATTGTTCCAAAAGCGCGACGGCGAACGGCAAGCCTTTCGGGCGTGGATTCGGTCGGAACCGGCGGAGCGGGCGAAGGGGTTCGATACCGACAGCTTCCTGCTGCCTAAGGAACTGGTGGACAAGCCGATCACGATGGATTACCTAATCGACCCCAAGTCTGTGAAAGTGAAGTCCATTATCGCGGATCGCTGCGGCCGCTGCCACGCCGAAGGAGGCGAGGCGAGCGACTATCCACTGGAGACCTACGAACAACTGTCGAAGTACTTCGCCCCGAAGAAAATCACTCCGCTGCCGAAGGATTGAATGTCCGCGATTTTCCCCTGCCTCTGTTCCGTGCCGCGTCCTGCAAAAGAAGGATGCGCCCGTTGCGGAGGCGAGCGTTTGGAACCGGTCGTCGTGTGGGGTGAGGAGGCTCCGCGCTCGGATCGTCCACCGCCCCGGACCGAAGTTCCACGCTATGCGGAGCAAGCCGCGCTGGACTTGTACACTCGTGTCGCAGGTCGCCCAACGCCGAAACCGCGGGGTCGGTTCCACACGCGAAACCTCGCGGTCGGGGCAGCGTTACTCGCGATCGCCGCCATCGTTTGTCATTTCGAGTGGGACGTCGCGTTGCTCCGCACGATCACCCTTGCCTTGGGCGGCGCCGGGTTGATCGCGCTCTTAAAAGGCCTGCTCGGTCACGGCCCGAGCGGTTGACTTGGTTCACTTCAGCGTGCTCAAGAACTCGATGAGATCGCGCATTTCGCGCGGGGTCAACACCTTCTCGACGCTCGGCATCGCCGACTCCGGTTTCGTTCGTTTCTCGATGTCCTCGGTCGGGATCTTCTGCACCTTGCCGTCCGGCGGCAGGATCGTCACCGTCTTGCCGTCATCCTTCTGCACGACTCCGGCGACGGTGCGGCCATCGATCAAGGATAGTGTCACGCTGGCGTAGCCTTCGGCGATTTTGGCGCTCGGCAGCACCAGGGATTCGAGGATGTAGTCCCGCGTTTTGATGGGATTACGCACGACCAGTTTCGTGAGTTCCGGTCCGGCGACACCTCCGACGCCCTCGGCCTTGTGGCAGCGGACACACTGCGCCCCGGTGTGGTTGTAGAAGATTTCCCGCCCCTTCCCCACGTCACCCCCCGTCAGGCTTGACTTGAACTTACCGACAGGGTCCCGGGGCAGGCTCTCTTCGAATTTCTTGCGGAGAGGATCGCGGGTGGCGCTGGGCGCAGCTTTGAGCGCATCCCAGATGTCGACAACCAGTTCGGGTTCCAAAGCCGGACTCGCCAAGCGTGCTGCGAGGGCATCGAGCATTTTCCCGGCCAGCGGATCTTTGGTCCGGGCCAGACCGGCGATCGCGCGCTGGTTTTCCACCAACGGCCCACTCGATGCGTCCAGCACCGCGATGAAGGCCTTCGTAGCTTCGGCCGGGTTTGTGTCGATGAGAATGTCGCGGGCTTCGGATCGGAGGAACGGGGATTCGTCGGCCAAGGCCCGCTTCGACGCCTCGGCGTAGAGCTTCGACTTCCGGTCGGCGAGGTAACGCAACGCGGCGCCGCGCAAGTTGACTTCCTTTTTCTTGTCACCAACCCACTCGGCGAAGAGCGCATCGTCCGCTTTCACGCCGAGCTTGACGATCAGCGCCACAGCTTCGGTCTGGAGCTTGCCCGAAGTCTTCGCGAGTAGGTCGGGCAGCCCGGCTTCGACGACGGCGCGGGCCACGGCGGCATCGCGCTTCGCCAACGGCCGCCAGAAGCCCGTAACGCGGTCACGCTGGCTCGGCTCGGCCCAATCTTTCAAAGCTCCTAGGGCTTCGGATCGCACTGCGGTCGAGGCGTTTGGATGGAGCGCAACACCGAGGACGATCTTGGAATTGTCGGCTGTGGCGAGCCGGAAGTTCGCATCGACAATCCGCCGGATCAGGGGGTCGGCGTCGACCAGAGGCAGATCGTCGAACTTCATGCGGGCGAGAGCCGGGTACTCGCTTTCGAGTGGAAGATCGTGGATCGCCCGGGCCGCTTCGCTGCGGACGAGGAAATCCCCGTCCTTCAAAAATAGTGACAGCCGCTTGTCACTCAGTTTGCGGAGGGCCACAACGGCACTGAGCCGCACGGCGGTGCTGTCGTCGGTCACCGTGGCGGCAAGGGCCTCAACGTCGCCGATGCGGGCGAGCGCAATCGCGGCGGCGGACCGGAGGAATGGGTCGGTGTCACCGGCGGCTTTCATCATCGCCAAGATCGGGGCCGTGGCGGTTTTGGAATTCATCTGGCCGAGGGCTTGGGCCGCGAAGAACTTTACGCGGGGTTCGCGGTCGACGAGCAAGTTTTTTAAGTCGGGTGCGGCTTTGTCGAGGCGGCGGTCGCCGAGCACTTTCGCCGCTTGGGCCCGCACTTCGGGCTCTTGTTCGAAGAGCATCGAGATCAGCGCCGCCGTCACGTCGTCCGGTTTCGACTTGGCCAGTTGCCCGAGTCCCCAGATCCCGTGCAACCGGGGATAGAGAGCACCATCGGCCTTCGCCGCCTTCTTCAGTTCGTCAATTGCACCCCGCTCCACGAGGGCGAATTGCGCCTTCTGCCGGATGCGCTGATCGGCGTGGGCCAGCAGTTTGTACAGCTCACCGGATTTGCGCTGCTTGAAACCTTCTTCGAAGAGTTTCTTCGTTTCGACGACGACCGGGGATTCCAACTTCTTGGGGTTGAAAACGGTGTAAATCCTGCCACCGGCGCTGCCGCCGTCCCATTTCAAGTCGACGAAGTCGGCGACGTAGAGCTTGCCATCGGGCCCGAACTCAGCGTCGGTCGCGTGAATCGGCTTCAAGAAATCGTGGTAATCGACGATCTCAAACCCGGCCCCTTTCGGTTTGACTTTGAACGCTTCCAAGCCGCCAATGCCCGTGTAATTGCACATGATGAATGAGTTCTGATAACGCTCGTCCAAACTCGTTCCGCTGGTGAAGAGGAAGCCGCTCGGCCCGGTACCGATGCTGCCGACGGGCGGGACGATGTACGCCGCTTGGCCCGCGTGGGGCAGATGCCACAATCGCTCGGCGTGCCACGGCCCCGTGAGGTACGGCTCCGGGATCGTCTGGTAGGCCATGTTCCAACCGCTCTCGCCACCGTCGACGACGTAGACCAACCGAGCGTGGTCCCCTTTATCGCAGTTATTGTCGTCGGCGAACAAATTGCCGTGCTCGTCGAAAGCGAGTTCTTGCGGGTTCCGCAAGCCGCGGTGGACGACTTCGAACTCGGTGCCGTCCGGATTGCATCGGAACACGGCGCCGGTGCGCGGGCCGACGAACGCCTTGCCTTCTTTGCTGGTCACGTTGAAACCGCGATCCCCGACGCTGAAATAGAGCCTGCCGTCCGGCCCGAAAATCAACCCGTGCAGGTCGTGGCCGAAAAAGGCGATGTTCACCCCGAAGCCGGTCAGCAGACGTTCTTTCACGTCTGCGACGCCGGTACCTTTGGTGTCCTTCAGTTTGTAAAGGCTCGGAATGTTGGTGACGAACACCTGGCCGTCCCGCGCCAAGACGCCGGCGCAGAGACCGTCCAAGGGGTCGTTGAAGCCGCCCGCGAAGATCGTACTCTTGTCGGCTCGGCCGCTGCCAGTGGTGTCTTCCAAACGCCGCACTTGATCCGCATTCGCGGTGAAGTAGCCGGCGCCCCCGGGCAGTTTATCTTGCCACTTGCGGTAGACTTTCAAACGGTCGTCGAGAGTCTGGATTTGCAGATCGTCTTCGAGGAAGAAGCCGAAATTGAAGGCGGGATTGCTGCGGTTCTCGGCGGCCCCCTTCCCGAGGCGGTATTCCTCGGCCGCGTAGACCCGCCCTTTTTCATCCACGCTGATGGCGACGGGGCTGGCGAGCTTGGGTTCCGCGGCCCAAAGCTCGATTTTCATCCCCTTGGGCGCTTTCAATTGTGGGATCTGCTTCGTCGCGGCTTCGGTGCCGTCGGGGAGATCCTTCTGCGGTTCGCCCTTCGGCGGCGCGGCGATCAATCCGAAGGCGCAGAGCGGAATCAAAAAGGGGATCAGTCGAAATCGCATGGGATCGGCTCGGCGGGTGGGGAGAACTCAACACCGCTATAATCCCGGACGCGGCGCCGGGAATCAAGGGGGCTCTCGCGCTTCACTTCGTCGCGCCGAGTTGGTTGGCCCGGTCGGTGAGGCGTTTTGCCAGAGCGGCTCGTCCGGGGTAGTTCGGGCTTTGGAAGTCTGCGTACGGTTCGTAACGGCTCCACCAATCGCGGGCTTCGGCCCAAGCGCTCATCGCGGTGGTCAGCGCCGACTCCGCGGCTTTGGCCGCCGCGGTATTCTTCATCGGATCGACTCGGCCGACCGCGATGAGACGCTGCGATTTGGCCCAAGCCCGCTCGGCCTGTTCGTGCTTCGCCAGCGCCAAGAGGTATGTCGATTCGGCGAGACCGGGCCGGGCGACTGCGGCACCGACGATGTTCATCAAGGTCGCATTCGACGGTCTCCAGAGGTCATCGATTTGTACCCGTAGCGCCGCTTGTTCACCGGGGCCGGCGGTGTTGAAACGGTCGTAGAGTGCGTTCAATTGCTCGACCCAGTCCCGGATCGCTGCGGCGGATGCCGCGTCCGCGCCGCGCTGTTGAGCCTCCGCTTTGCCGAAGAAATCCCGGAGCCCCACGAGTTTTTGAGTCGCGTCAACGTATTGCCCGCGCTGGATTTTTTCGCGCGGCGTCGGCGGGCTCAAAAACGACCCTTCGAAAATCGAAACGCTCTTCTGCAAAAGTCGCTCTTTCGGCTCGGCGTAGCCTTGTACCATTTCCGCGGGAATCGCCAATAATTGTCCCCTCGGGAGTTGGTCGAAAAAATAAGCCGCCTGCAGACCCGGCGCGGCCGGGGTGTCCGTGGCCGTGCCGCCCTCGGCGACCGTCAGGAAACTCCGTAGTCCCCGGGTCGGGGCAAACAATTCCTTAGCCGGACTGTAGTAGCGCACCGGGATTCCCTTGGAGGCACCTTCGACGCGCTTCTGAACCTCGGCCAAATTCACGAACAATTTCACACCGATGTCCGCGGCAAGTTTTTCTTCCAACATCTTGTTCCGCGGCGCCGCCGCCGACAGCGACGCGGTCAAAAAAATTTCCCCAGCCTTGAGGTCATCCGTCGTCACCGGCCATGCGAACGGTTGATTGTCGAGCCAAACGCCCATTTCGCGAGGGTTGGCCCGGACGTCGGCGAGAGTTGCGGGCCGCCCATTTTTGCCGGGCAGCGCCTGCTCTTTCCAGGGATCGAACAGCAAGATATCGTCGCCGTCGCGGACACCCATACCCCAGAATGGCCCGCGGGGAAGTTCGGTTGGGCGTCCGGGTGGTTGATATAGCATCGGTCGGTCGATTGCATCCGCCGGGCCAATCAGGCACACGTCGAACGCCATTTGTCGGCCGAGCGCCGCCATGATGAGCATGCGTTCCAAGCCGCTGCCCCAACCTCGCCGGAGGACGTAGGTCGGCGGCAACGGCGGATTGGGACGTAGGGCGCCCTGCCCGATTGTCGTGGTCCACGGCTTGAGGACGACCTGGCGACAGACCCACTCGAATGCGGTCCGGGTGCGCTCGGTCACCGGCAGATTGGCGACGTCGAGCGAGCGGGCGATGTCCCGGAGGTAGAGCGCTTCAGCCAAGTGATTCGGATCGAGCGAGGTATGACCGGTCGACCGGATTTCTTTCATCTCGGCGTCGTCGAGATTCAGCGCGGTCTTGGCAAATGTAGCCTCGGCGTCGCCGAGCTTGGGCTGCTGGTCGACCGGGGTCGAAGCGAACGCCTGATTCAATTCGTTGAGGACGCGCCGGCAGGTTGTCGGATCCGTCTCTTGGCGGATCGCCGTCACCGCATTCAACCATGGATCGGATTGCGTTTTCTTTCCCGTGTCAGTCGGTTTGGCTTTGTCCGGAGTGCCGCATCCAACGGGCACTAGCGCGATCAGTAACATCGTGCCGATCAGCGGGATCGAGCCGACTAGCCACATACGGTTGCGCATGGTGAAAATTCTCATTCGTCGGTCGCCAAAAGAGCTGCTCGCAGCCGCAGGCAGGATCGGACCAAGGCCGGGAACTCGTCGAGCGGAATCATATTCGGCCCATCGCTCGGGGCGCGATCCGGGTCGGGGTGGACCTCGAGGAACAGGCCGTCGCACCCTGCGGCCACCGCGGCCCGGGCCAGCGTCGGCACTTGCTTGCGGTCGCCGCCGGTGCGGTCGCCCAGCGCCCCCGGAGTTTGTACGCTATGCGTGGCGTCAAAGATCGCGGGGGCACCGGTTTCCTGCATCCACGGGATGGCCCGCATATCGTTCACCAGCATCCCGTAGCCGAAGGTAGTGCCGCGCTCGGTCAGGAGGACGCGGTGGTTGCCGACTTCGTGCAGCTTCTTCACGACGTTCTTCATGTCCCACGGGGCCATGAATTGGCCCTTCTTGACGTTCACTACGCGGCCGGTTTCCCCAGCGGCGACGAGCAAATCCGTCTGGCGGGCCAGGAACGCGGGGATCTGCAGAATCTCGCAGACTTCCGCGACCGCCGCCGCCTGCGACGACTCGTGGACATCGGTGGTGACGGGCAGCCCCGTCTCCTCGGCGACGCGTTCGAGGATCCGCAGGCCCTCGTGAATCCCTAATCCGCGGTACGACTTCCCGGAAGTCCGGTTCGCCTTGTCGAAGGATGCTTTGAAGACGAGGTGGATTCCGACCTCCTCCGCGATCCGTTTCAAATCGAGTGCGAGCCGCAGGCAATGCTCCTCGGACTCGATGACGCACGGCCCGGCGATGAGCAGCAGCGGATGGCCCGCGCCCACGGAATAGGGACCAACGTGGATGGGGAGGACGGGCATCGGGGAGACTCTGAGTTTTTGGCGAGCCGGCAGCGTAAGCTGTCGGAGTCTTTTCAATTTTACAGATCGTCTTCGGTCACTCGGTCCTGTGCGGCATGACGGACGCGGATCACCTGCACGGAGTCGTCCGTCACGGTGAACAGGATCCTAAAGACTTGCGGACGACGGCCGTGGAGTTTGCAGCGGAACATCATCCCGAGGGCGATGGCTTCCTCGGCCAACGGATGTTGCTCCGGATGCAGTGCCAGTGTGGAAATGTCGGCGATGATTCCAAGATTCCATCGATCCGCGGTGCGCACCGAGAACGTCCGTGGCAACCAGTTCGCGTTGCGACGGACGTCGGCTCGTGGTTTCGACGCAACATCGATCTTTCGCCTCATGACCCATCGCCCCCGAATTCCCGCTTCAACTCCGCAGCGAACTCCTCCAAAGGCATGCCCCGTTCTCCCTCCAAGATCTTGGCATAATCTTCTCGTAAGCCTTGCAGAAACTCTTCGCGCGTCTCCGTCGAATATGGGGGTGGACAGTCGGCAGGCCAAAAGCCGTCTTCATCGTCCACGGCAAAATCCAATGCGACCCGCGATCCTTCCGGGATCGTGTCGGGCACGTCGGGAACGATCACGCCGTTGCGCATGGTGCCGAGTCGGACCATGACCATCTCCTCAGGATTCGATGGCGTCGTCGCGTTGGCCGGTCAGCAACTTCTTCGCGGTCGCGTTCATCAGCAGTTCCGCCAGTGGCAGTGTCGCGGCGCCGAAGGCGTCGACGGCCCGGTGCAGTTCGTCGGCGTCGGTGCCCGCCATCGCGGTCTTCATTGTCGCGGTGGCCTCGTCGATCCGCAACCGCTCTTCGGGCGTCAGTTCCGCCCCGGCTTGTTCCAGGGCTTTCGACGTGTGCCGCAGGTCGGCATCGGCTTTGTTTTTGTATTCGATGAACCGGCGGGCGCCGAAATCGGCGTGGGCGTGATCGACGCTTTCGAGCACCAACCGTTCGACTTCGTCTTGGCTCAGGCCGTGGGCCGCCTTCACTTCAATGGTCGCTTGCTGACCGCTGCGCTGCTCCTTGGCCTGCACCCGCAGCATCCCGTTGGCATCGACTCGGAAGGTCACATCGACTTGGGCCATCTGCGCCGGCATCGGCGGGATACCCCCGAGTTTGAACTGTCCGAGCAGTCGGCAGTCCTTCGTCAGTTCCCGTTCGCCCTGGTAGATATTGATGACGATGGCCGTTTGATTATCGACGAAGGTCGTATAGCGCGTCGTCGCTTGGCAGGGCACCGTACTATTGCGGTCGATGACTTTATCGACGACGCCGCCGAGGGTCTCGATGCCCAGTGACAACGGGATGACATCGAGCAGCAGCCGATCCCGCCGGCCACTCGTGAGGATATCGGCTTGCACGGCGGCACCGAGCGCGACCACTTCGTCCGGATTCAAATCGGTGTGCGGCTTGCGTCCGAAGAACGCTTCCACTCTCTGGCGGACATAAGGGATTCGCGTCGAGCCGCCGACGAGGACGACTTCGAGGATGTCGGCCGGTTTCAGCTTGGCATCGCGCAATGCGGACTGGCACTTGGCCAGCGAGCGGTCGATGTGCGGCGCAATCAGCGCTTCGAATTCCGCGCGAGACAGCCGACTGCTGTAGGCGATGCCGCGCTGGGGAAGGTCGATGGTCAATTCCGCGGAATCGGCGATCGAAAGTTCGATCTTGGCTCGCTCGGCCGCTTCGCGGAGATGTTGCAGAAGTTCCGCATCGGGTTCGACATCGATCTCCTTGGAGACGATGTCCATAATCGCGCGGTCGAAGTCGTCGCCGCCGAGGCGGGTGTCACCGTTGGTGCTGAGGACTTTGAAGACGCCGTCGGCGACCGATAGGATCGAGCAATCGAATGTCCCGCCACCGAGGTCGTAGACGGCGATAATTCCGGCGTTCGACTTGTCGAGTCCGTAGGCGAGCGCCGCCGCCGTCGGTTCGTTGACGATGCGGAGCACATCCAGTCCCGCGATGCGACCGGCATCGCGGGTCGCTTGGCGCTGGGCGTCGTCGAAATACGCTGGGACGGTGATGACGGCCTTCGTCGGATTCCCGGCGCGCTTGCGGACTTCGCCGAGGATCATCGCGCTGAGTTCTTCGGGCGTGTATTCGCGGTCGTCGACGCGAACGCGCAATACTTTTCGGCCTTCGTCCACCTCGCGCTCGACGATCTGCTGCGGGATGTGTTTCAATGCGGCTTGGAGGTCGGCGAGCGTTCGGCCCATTAGTCGCTTGACGCTGAAAATCGTGTGCGTCGGATCGAGGAGCGCCCGTTCTTTCGCGGCGCTGCCGACGAGCACTGTACCATCGGGATGGAAGCTGATGCACGAGGGAACAAGGGCGATCCCCGCGTCGTCGCGAAAGACTTGCGGGCGCCCCCCGCGCATCGTCGCTGCAAGGCTGTTGGTCGTGCCGAGATCGATACCGACGGCCGCGGCGGGCGGGGTGAGTTCCATCCCATTTTGGTAGGCAACCGCGGGGCGTTGTCAATCGGCGTCGCCCGCCGCGATCAATATCGCAGGTTCATGTTCAGAACGAATTCGTATCGCCACGGGTTCGGTCCGATCGTCGGAATCGCGAAGGCCGGGCTGATCGTCCCGCGGCCCGTGATGAAATGGACGCCGGTGGTGATGTTCACTTGGTCTTGGACGTAGACGCTGCCGGCGGGGTCGCGCTTGCTGAACGGCGTCGTCACGTGCAATTCGACGACCGGCACGATCCCCGTGACGAACCGCTCCGGGCGGTCGCGGTAGAGCCAGTACCCGGCCGCGACGCTGTTCCAAAAGAGCGTTGGGTCGCGCGAATCGGTCGGCGTCACCAAGCTCGAGATGCCTTGGACGTAAGCCCGGTCGAAGTTTTTGAGGAATCCGACCCACGGTTGCAAGAGCCACGAGCGCGGGGTCGAGGTCCCGTCCCCGAAGACGCCGGGGTCGGCGCCCGTCGGCGTTGTCAGCACGAAGCCGGCCGAGAAGAGGTCGCCCGTCCGGCGATCGTTGTAGAAGGCGTATTTGAAGAGGAAGCTCAGGTCGCCGACGCCGGACGATCTAACGCCGGGCGGGCCGGTCAACTGGTTGAACGGTAACCGCATGCCGAAAGACGCATCGCCGTCCAGGAACGTCTTTTCGAACCCGACCGTCTCGCGGTGCAGATCGACTTTGCCGAAGCCCGGGTTCAACGACGGGTTCAAACCGCTGTAGAAGTTGTAACCGGCATAGATACGATCCGTCGGCCGCGGTCCATCGTTCTCGCTGATTTTCACACCGCTGTACCGGCTGAGCACCGGCAACCGGACTTCGCGTGTCTCGGCGACGAGGACATCGCGGTAGATCGGCACGTCGGTCACGACCTTGCGGCCGTTTTGGATCGACACGACCTGCTGCACACCGATCTGCTCCTGCCGCACGACGTTTTGGGTCACGATTTGCCGGGTGTACGTGACGCCGCCGAAGTCGCCGTCGAACCCGGGGGCAGCAGTGGCTGCGGCGAGGCCGCCCGCTTCGGCGCTGCGGGAGAACGCCCCGTCGCGCAGGGCGCTGTCGAGGGCATTCGGGTTCTGCGGCGCCAGCGGATCGGTCCCGCCGGGCGTCATGGGGTTCGGCGTGCCAGACGTTCCACCCGGCCAAACTGCGGGCGGGCAGTTCGGGTACAGCGGCGCCACCGGGCAATTCGTCCGTTGCCCGAAAACCGGGGTGGCGAAGGCGATGGCGATCAGGCAGTAGGCGGGCCAGCGCATGGAACTCTCCGAGCCGGGGTGCGAGTGGGGCGATTCGACGGGATCAATAGTTATTGGCTCGACCGACGCTACTGCGGGCGCTGGCCCCGAAGTAGTAGTTCATCCGCAGGCCGAATTGGGCGTCGAAGGTGCGGTCGGGTTTCCGGAACAGCGGGGCCGAACCGCCGAGGGTCAAGTTCACGTGGTCGCCGAGCTGCGTCACGACGCCGGCGATCAAGTTCAACTCGGTGTTGCCGACGCCCGACGCGGTCAAGCCCGAGCCCTGAGAGACATCGCTGACGGCGTCCACGAGCTGCCGTTGGGCGATGGCGTAGTTCCAGTGCAATTCGACGAACGGGGCGACGCCGCGGACGGTGCCGGCGTTTTTGCGGACGAGCCAGTAGCCGAGTTGCCCGTCGAGCGCGAGGTACGGCAGATCCCAGATGCGCGACGATCCGCTGCCGCCGAAGACATCTTTGTTCCAACTCAGTTTGCCGCCGGAGGTATCGACGTTGATCGACGACCACGCTTGGGCGAAGAAGCGATCGTCCGGGGTGTACAAGAACGCGAGGAACGGCTCCACCGTCACCGATTCGTTCTTGAAGCGGTAGAGTTCTCCGCCGAGCGGCGATATTACGACCTGATCTTTTGCTGTCGGCAACGTCACGCCGACGCCGCTCGAAATGTTGAACGTATCGCTGCGGGTCCAGAGGTGCTTCAGCGCGAACCGGATATTTCCGAATTCGACGTCGCGGGTCTCGAAGCCGTCGGTGTAGGTGCTGGCGAGCGTCGCGGCGAACGGCAACCGGACTTCCGCCGACCAGCGCCCGTCGAGGAACGTTTTCTCGAAGCCGAACTGAAAGCGGTTGACTTGCAGGCCCGCATCGGTGAACGGTACATTTTCGAACGAGTCGTAGGCGAAGATCACCCGGTCTTTCGGCATCGGACTGTTGTCTTCGGCCAACTTCACCCGTCCCACGGCGCTGCTCGATCCCGGCAGGGCGAGGTTGCGCTCGCCGGTGAGGATCGCCGTGTAGGTGATGCCGTTCGGATCGACGGCGCCGTCGACGTTGGACACCGTCAGCGTGGGAACCCCCAAACCACGGGTCGCCTTGGTGACGGCGGAATTGATCGCTCCGCGATTGCCGAGGAGCTTAGCCCGATCCGCCGGGCTAAGCCGATTCAACTGGTTGACCTGCTCCGCCGTCAGTTGGCCGTTCGACAAGAGCGTCTGCAGGGCCGACTTCGCGAAGGCTCGGTCGAAATCGACGCCGCCCCCGGACGTCGGTTGGACGAAGCTGAGCTCGCTATTGCTGAATGGCGCGAAGAGCGTCCGGATCGTCCCATTGGGAGTCGGGCCGAAACTGATCGACGACCCGGCCGAGTTCGGATTCACCAAAACGGCGGTACCGCCGCTGGCCGTAGTCGCCGCCCCGAGACCGTTGAAGCGGGCGGTCAACGGGGCCGTGTATTTGATCCGGAATGAACGCGCCCCGAAGAGGTCGCCGTCCATGCTCGGCGCGGCGGTGGCGGCCGAGAGGCCCCCGGGTTCGGCGCTGCGGGAGAACGAGCCGTCGCGGATGGCGGCATCGGCCCCGTTCGGCAGCGGCGCGGCGTTTGGATCGGTCGGGATCGGCGGGATGGCCCCCGGCCCGGTGGCCGGGGGGCAATTCGGGTAAATCGGGGCGACCCATGGGCAGGGCACCGTCTGGGCAGATAGGGCAGGGGCCGCGAGAAACGCGGTGAGACCCACGAGGGGTCGAACGGGCCAGCGCATGGGGAACTCCATAACTCGGGCGCTTGAGGCGCAACCGAAGATACCCATGCAATCGGCACGATCAGCCCGACCGGATTATTCAATCTCGTAGATAAATTGCTTATCTTCCCCCACCTTCACAAAAACCTTGGATACCGCCCGCCCCTCCGCTTGCCGCACCAAGATCTCCCTCGCCATCGGCGATAGGACATTATTCGTGAGGATGTGGTCGACATTACGAGCCCCACTTTCGACTTCTTTGCAGCGCGCCGACACGGCCTCGATCACCGCGGGGTCGTAGCTGAACGCGGCCTTGTGGTTGGCCAAAAGCCGGTCGCCGATCTTCTTGAGTTGCAAGTGAACGATCCGGCGGAGCACATCGTCGCCGAGGGGGAAGTACGGCACGAGGGTCATCCGCCCGAGGAGCGCCGGCTTGAAGGCCTTCAACAAATCGGGGCGGAGCAGTTCGGCCAATCCAGCGGAGTCGGGGGCGGTATCCGGGTCGGCCATCGCCTTCACGATGGTGTCTGTGCCGACGTTCGACGTCAGCAGGATGATCGTATTCTTGAAGTTCACCTCGATGCCGCGGGAGTCGTTGAGCACGCCCTTGTCGAAGACTTGGTAGAAGATCTCCTGCACCGAGGGATGCGCCTTCTCGATCTCGTCGAGCAGCACCACCGAGTAGGGCCGGCGGCGCACGGCTTCGGTGAGGACGCCACCTTCGCCGGAGCCTTCGTAACCCCGCGGCGAACCGATGAGCTGCGAAACCTTGTACTCCTCCTTGAACTCGGACATATTCACGACGACCATGTTGCGATCGCCGCCGTAGAGGAGGTCGGCGAGGGCCATGGCCGTTTCGGTCTTGCCGACGCCAGAGGTGCCGACGAGCAGGAAGACCCCGACGGGCCG